>Ga0206125_10000792_pt1 | contig 39251 bp, 34 predicted proteins | sample Helgoland_Spring_4_FD_148598 | JGI IMG/M metagenome (GOLD analysis project Ga0206125, IMG submission 148598) | Pelagic subsurface seawater microbial communities from Kabeltonne, Helgoland, North Sea - Helgoland_Spring_Bloom_20160331_1 | ecosystem: Environmental > Aquatic > Marine > Epipelagic ... | reverse complement strand
TTAGCTGGCCAATTAGAGGCATCTGTTCTTACATTGGCACAATCCGACCTTGAAGGTGTAGGCGACCAAATAAAGGCTGTGTTAGGTTTTTCTCAACAATTAAGAAATTTGCCAACTACAGGCAGAATGACAATAAATGTAATGGATATTAATGATAATCTTTATTTACAGGATGGAGATAAATTGATGCTTCCTAAGAGGCCATCACATGTATCAGTAATTGGTGCCGTTCAAAGAATGACCGTTGCAAGTTATAGCCAAAATAAGAACTATAAAGATTATATATTTTCTGCGGGTGGTTTAACTAAAATGGCAGACATTCGAAAAGCTTATATATTATTACCAAACGGAGAAAGTCGCTTGATAGATAATAATACAGTTATTCCAGTTGGTTCTGTTCTTGTGGTACCACCCAAAATAGATAAATTGTCTATATTAGGATTAACAGATATTATTTCACGAGTAATGGGTAATATTGCGACATCAATACTAGCAATAAATAATGTTAACTAAAAAAATTGCACTATACGCGGGAGTAATCTTTATTTCATTAACCCAGTGCGTATTTGGGAAAAATTTAATCCAAAGTAATCTGAATCAATCTGCAATTAAAAAGGTTGATAAGTATTTTGCAGATAACCCAAACCAATCAGAAGCTATTTTGTTTCCTGTTTTTAATCAGAAGAGAAAGAACGGTTTTATTATACCAAAAAAAGGATTTCTGGTTGCAAAGAAATATCAAGATTCTTCTGACCTATATTATTATAGTAAATATCAAGAAAATAAGATATCTTTGCACCCAATGGAAAATAATAATATTGATATATTCTTATCAAATTCATTAAAAAAATTACAATTTACTCACCAATTTAAAAGTGGCTTTGGTCTAGGTGTGGCGACTCAAAACAATGGAAACAGTGCTATAGATTTAGTTATAGAACAAAATCTCGTTGTTAATGATAATTTGTTGAATTTAAATATTAAGCAATCTGAAAAATACCCAACATTCAATGCTAATTTATTGCGTTTGTCGGAAAATGAAAATTCGGAAATATTCACATCTATTTTCTATGAACTTAAATCAAAAAATATTTATGGTGAAATCGGAAATACCTGGTTTGATGTTACTAAAAACGTAGATTTTACTTTTGCATTACAAAGTAATAATCATGATTTAATGCCCTCTATTCATACTACATATAATCTAGATGATATGAGAATTCACTTCGGTATAAATGAGATCAAAAATAAATCTGATTTCAATATTTTCTTTGATTTAGGTGTAGAATTTTATTTTAAAAACCAAAGACTCAATACCCACTTCAGTTCAAATTCCTCTGGTTTATTTGAATATTATTTTAAGCAAAGTTTGAAGTCACTTCGAAAGAATAATGCTGATCAGATTTGGAGAAAATTAATGCAATTTTAATTATTTTAAAAAATGTAATTATATTTTATTAGCTTCTAAAAAGCATTTTAAATTCCCCACCTAGAGGTGGTTTTTTTATGAAATAAACTATTTGTATGGTTATGAACGCATAATCTTTATGTTTGTGTTATTTCTTCTAATCCTATAAAAAATCAAAATGTTGAACGTAGCGCTCAAAACATAAACTTTATAAATGTAAAATACATCACAACAGGAAAACCCTTGAAAGTGTCATTAATGAAAATGTTTGGGTTGTTATATGGTTCTTTACCAAAAGAACGACATAGACAGTTCAAAGCATTAGTAGTGCTAATTGTTATTAGCTCATTTGCAGAAGTCATAAGTTTAGGGGCTGTACTGCCTTTTATGGCTGTTATTACACAGCCAGATGAAGTTTTAAGATATTCTATAGTTGCCTTATTTGCTGAGAGCTTTGGAATTAATTCTGGGAAAGAATTAATTATTCCTTTATCGATAACTTTTGGTTTGGCTGCAATTTTATCTGGAGTTTTAAGATTACTTTTATTACGGTCTTCAATACGCCTTGGAAATAACTGTGGTGCAGATTTAAGTGTTGAGATCTATCGAAGAACGCTTTATCAACCATACAGTGTACACATATCTCAAAGTAGTAGTGAAATTATTGCAAGTATTACTCAAAAGGTTGGTGCTGTAACAAGTGTATTGACTTCAGTTGTTATATTAATTGCATCATTATTTTTATTTTTATCAATAGTCGGAACGCTTATAGCTGTTGACCCAATAATCGCAATATCTGCGGCTATTGTATTTGGGTTTGCTTATGTCACAATAGGTTGGGCAACAAAGAAAAAATTGAAAGAAAATAGTCTCGTAATCGCACGAGAGCAAAATTTTGTAGTCAAAGCATTGCAAGAAGGTTTGGGTTCTATTCGGGATGTCTTAATTGCTGGAACTCAGGAATTATACATATCACTTTACGATGAATCCGTTAACAAAATTAGACATTCAACGAGTCAAAATACTTTCATAAATCAATTTCCCAGATATGCAATCGAAGCTTTAGGTTTAGTGTCAATTTCTGCCTTTGTTTTGTATCTAAATAATAATGGAGGTAATGTAACTAACTCTTTGGGGTTAATCGCAATACTAGCTCTTGGTGCGCAACGTCTTTTACCTATTACACAGCAAATATATGGTAATTGGTCATTAGTTTTAAGCAATCAATATGCTATTGCAGATGTATTAAAGTTATTAAATCAACCCCTGATATCTCAAAACAATAAACATGATGAAGATAAGTTGATGTTTGATGAAAGTATAAAATTTCAAAATGTTAGTTTTACATATAGTCAAAATGACAAACCAGTTTTTGGTGGTATAAACTTAAGTATTCCAAAAGGGTCAAGGGTTGGCATTGTAGGCAGTACTGGTGGTGGTAAGAGTACTCTATTGGATCTTTTAATGGGATTACTGGATCCAAGCGACGGAAAAATTTATGTTGATGGTAAAGATGTAAGTTTAAGAAAATTTAAACGTTCATGGCAGTCATCTATTGCACATGTTCCACAAAACATTTTTTTGACTGATGCAACAATTGCTGAAAATATTGCCTTTGGTGTTCCGCTTGATAAAATTAAAATGGCTGATGTAAAAAAAGCAGCAAAATATGCTAAAATATCAGACTTTATTGAAAATAGTCCTGATGGATATTCTGCGAACGTTGGAGAAAGAGGTGTTCGTTTAAGTGGTGGTCAGCGCCAGAGAATTGGAATTGCTAGAGCGCTATATAGGGAGGCTGATGTAATTGTTTTTGATGAAGCAACCAGTGCGCTTGATGATAAGACTGAAGATGCAGTAATGCACACCATAAACAACCTAAGTCAAAAAATTACAATGTTTATTGTTGCACACAGATTAACCACATTGAAGAAATGTGACTTTATTGTAAAACTAGACTCTGGTGAGGTTATTGGAACATATGACTATAATCAAATTATAGAAATGAATGAGATTAGTTGATGCTCAAGACACTAAAAGATATTCTACTATTATTTATAAAGTTACATAAACCAATAGTTTCCAAGAATAAAAGTTTAAAAAATATTCATAAAGGCGAAACATGCTTTATCATTGGTAACGGTGGGTCACTAAAATTATATGATATATCGCAGATACCACTCAATACATCAATTGTATGTGGATATAATTTACTTGATAAAAGGATGGATAAATTAAATATCAAGTACTTTGTAACTACAGATTCATACAGTTTATATTCAATACTATTTAATACATATCCATTTATTAGGCGATTTCAAAAGAACAAAATAAGACCAATGTTTAAGGAAATGTTTAAGAAGAATCCTGATCTAAAAATATTTGTTAATATTACAAATATATATTCAACTTTATGTAGGAGAAAAAATATTCACTTTTATCATTACTTTAATGATAAAAAATCATTTAAACATGATTTGGCGGGTAGTTTTTCCAATTGTAGAGCCGCTTTGGATACAATGCTTGGTGTAGCTAAATATATGGGGTTTTCTAAAGCTGTCTTGATTGGTTGTGATTATCTTGGCACACCGCCACTGATGGGCCATGTCTATGCTGATGTTGAGCCATTTTCAGACCCTGACGTTGATTTACTTTATTACCGTAAAAGAGTTAAATTAGCGGCTGATGGCATTGATGTTACTGTCATACTGCCAGATGGAATAATTTCACCAGATTTTGATTATGACTCATATGAAAATTATTTTAAGCTTAAAAAGTGTAGCTTAAAAAATACAGATTTTATTAGTGAAGAACACATTAAAATGCTGAGAGATGCTTCTCTTGTCTCTCAAACTATAATGTAAATCAGTCATTGAATTTAGAGTTAGAAAAAATATATACAAATATGATACAAAATAAAAATATATAAAGTTGAAATCAATGATACCATATAGTTGCCAATCAATTTCTGAAGATGATATTGACGCTGTAGTTAAAGTCCTAAGATCAGAGCTTTTAACGCAAGGCCCTACTATACCTTTATTTGAAAATGCGATTTGTGATTATACGGGTTCGAAGTTTGGCATTGCTGTAAATAGTGCTACTTCTGCATTACACATTGCTTGCCTTGCACTAGGTTTAGGGGAGGGGGATTTACTTTGGACGACACCAAATAGTTTTGTAGCTTCATCAAACTGTGCTTTGTATTGTAATGCAAAAGTTGATTTTGTGGATATTGATCCAGCTACATGGAATATGTGTGTAGATGCTTTAGAACAAAAGCTAATTAATGCAAAAAAAAGAAACTTATTACCCAAGATAATAATTCCTGTACATTTATGTGGCTTGTCATGCGATATGGAAAAAATTCAAAAACTTTCTAAAGAGTATGGATTTTACATTATTGAAGACGCATCACACGCTATTGGGGGGTATTATCAAGGAAAACCAATAGGTTCTAGTTATTATTCTGACATAACAGTTTTCAGCTTTCACCCTGTGAAAATTATTACAGCTGGTGAGGGTGGAATGGCAATGACCAATAATAAAGATCTAGCTACCAAAATGGGCCTATTTCGAAGCCATGGCATTACTAGGGATGGTAATCTAATGCATGCTACACCAGACGGTCCATGGTATTATGAGCAAGTTGATCTTGGATATAATTATCGTTTAACTGATATCCATGCTGCACTTGGGTTAAGTCAGTTTAAAAAAGTAGATAAATTTGTACAAAAAAGAAATGATATTGCAAATAGATATGATATGAGTTTGCAAGAATTACCTATTATTTCTCAATTACGCCCAGATAATTATTATTCGGCGATGCACTTATATGTCATCAGATTGCAGCTGGATAAATTAGAAAGAAGCCATCTGGAAATATTTAACGAGTTAAGAAATGATATATTAGTTAATCTTCACTACATGCCAATTCATCTTCAACCTTGGTATAAAAAAATGGGCTTCAGAAATGGAGATTTCCCTAATGCAGAATTATATTACAAAGAAGCAATATCAATTCCGTGCTTCCCTGATTTAACTGGTGATCAATTTGATTTTGTAATAGAAAAATTACATAATATTATAAACTAAGGAACTTAGATTTGACAATATGTGTCATACCGGCAAGAGGTGGTAGTAAGCGTATACCTAGAAAAAATATAAAATATTTTTGTGGAAAGCCAATGATACAATGGTCTATTGAAGCAGCAAAGAATTCAGGTATATTTGACGAGATTATTGTCTCTACCGATGATGATGAGATTAAATATATTTCTGAAAGTTTAGGTGCGTATGTTCCTTTCAAAAGGCCGTCATATCTGTCTGATGATTATACCACTTCTGTTGATGTAATAGCTCATGCAACTAATTGGGCTCTTAATAATAATTTAAAAGCAGAAATAGTTTGCTGTATTTATGCAACCGCACCGTTCGTAAGGCAGACTGATTTAATTAATGCCTATAAGATCATAAACGCTGAGAACTGGAGTTATGTATTATCGGTTGGTGAATATTCTTCACCTATTTTGCGATCATTTAAGCAAGGATTAACTGGCGGTCTTGAAATGTATTTTCCTGAACATTTTGAGAAACGCTCTCAGGATTTAGAACCTGCCTTATTTGATGCTGGCATGTTCTATATGGGAACCTCTGAGGCATGGACTAAAAAATTAAAAATATTTGGAAATCAATCATATCCATACAAAATTCCACATTGGCGTATCCAAGATATTGATACAGCTGATGATTGGATAAGAGCTGAAATATTAGCACAGAATCTAGAAACTATGGATATAAAAAATTATTAATTATGAAGTATTGTATATCTTGTTTGTCTACTAATTTGAGACCAAATGCTAAGTTTGAAAATGGAATTTGTTTGGCTTGTAAGTATTCTATTGGAGATCAACAGGTAGATTACAAAATTAAGTTAAAAGCATTACAAGAAAAAATAAAGAATAGCAAAAAAGGTCAAAAAAATAAAGGTTCATATGACTGCATTGTTGGTGTGAGTGGTGGTAAAGATAGCACACGTCAAGCACATTGGGTGAGAGATAGGCTGGGCCTCAAACCTTTACTTGTTTGTTGTGGATATTCACCCAAACAGATGACAAAAGTTGGCGCAGAAAATTTATCTAATCTAATAAGTATGGGCTTTGATTTAATAGTTGCCACTCCAGCACCTCAAACTTCTGCCGAACTTTCACTGAAATCATTTGAATTATTTGGTAATGTTTGTAAAACATCAGAGATGGCATTGTTTTCGACTGTGCCAAGAATCGCAATAGACCTAGGTGTCAATACAATATTTTGGGGTGAAAACCCTGCATTACAGGTCGGTGACTCAGCAGTTGAGGGCATGGATGAATTTGATGGCAATAATTTACGAAGACTGAATACGTTAAATTCAGGGGATGTTAATTGGATAACTAAATATGTAAATAAGTCGCATACTGCTGATCATTATATCTATCCAGATGAGTTAAAATTCGAAAAAAAGAAAATTAATATTTTTTATTTAGGACCAGCATGGGATGATTGGACAAATGAAAACAATGCAACTTACGCATCACTGCATGGTTTATCATTAAGACCAAATGAAGAAATGATAACAGGTGATTTATCAAACGCATCAATGTTAGATGAAGAGTTTACTAATATAAATATGATGCTCAAATATTATAAGTATGGCTTTGGGCGTGCAACAGATTTTGTTGATGAAAAAATAAGAAAGGGAGAGATTTCTCGCGATAATGCTATTAAAATAGTGAAAAAATATGATGGTGTATGTTCTGATGAAATTATCAAAAGATATACAAGATACGTTGGTATCAGTGTAGAAGACTTTTGGAATATTGCAAATTTTTGGACTAATAAGGATTTATTCGAAATAAAAAAATCATGTAGACCTTTGGCAAAATTTACCGTTGGTGAAAACTATGAATGTTAACATTATTGACATAGGTAGTGGAAATATTCGGTCAATAAAAAATTGGATAGAAAAAACAAATATTAAATGTAATTCGGTTAGTAGAGCAAGTGAATTAAATGCAAATGTGGTAATTTTGCCCGGGGTTGGCTCGGCAGGTTCTTATATGTCACGACTAAAAAACAGGCGATTTGATGATGCTATTTTAAAGCACTTAAATCAAGGAGGCAGGCTAATCGGAATATGTCTAGGGTTTCAAATAATGGCTAAATTTTCAGAGGAAGATAATGGTGTTTGTTGTTTAGGTTTAATAGATGCTGAGGTCAAAAAACTCAGTGCCGAAAAATCTCATAACGGATGGGAAGAACTATCCTTTCGTAAAGATAAAATGAATAATCAAGTTTTTAATTCAGAGCAAAATTTAACTCGAAAACGTATTTTAAATGGACGTGTATTTTACAACCATGAATATGGTTTTTTGAATAATGACAATGATGCCTTTTCGTTGCCGGTTTCTCAAAAACATGAAGAATTCTCTGGAATGTTTGTTAAAGATAAAATTATTGGACTTCAATTTCATCCTGAAAAAAGCCAACTTACTGGCGTAGATTTAATTAATATGATTTTATAGGATAAGTAATGAGAATAGGGTCAACTTTACTAATGGCAGATCAAGTCTGCATCCAATCCTATAATTGGAGAATGTTTAGGCCATTAGGATCTCTACAGTTGGCATTAAATTCATTGGATGAATTTGAATGCGATGAAGTAGTTATTATAAGGCCAATACGTGATCAAGATTGTTTAGACAATTTTAAAAATGACATACGAATTATTAGCTCCATTAAAACCATGACACCTTTATGTTTTGGTGGTGGGATTCGTGATTTTGCGCACCTCAATTTATTAAAAAACCTTCCTATTGAAAGATTGGTATTTTCAACAGCATTTATTGAAGGTAATTCAAATTTAATAAAGTATGCTGTTGAAATGTTTGGCAATCAAGCGATTCAATGCTTACTTCCAATAAGGTATCACAATGATCAGGCTATGGTGTTTAATTCAATAAAAAATATCTTTATTCCTATCGAGAGTTTAAACATGAATTTTATTGAAGAATACTCAAATGAAATAATTTTATATGATGTTGAAAATGATGGTTATGCTGATAAATTTAATCAAATATTATTAAGAAAAGCACCCTTTTCATATGATAAATTGATCATAACCGGTGGCATAGGAAAATCAACTATTTCGTGGGCAAAAAGAGAGGGCTTAGCATCGGTTTTAATTGATAATAAAGTGCTCCATAAAGAATATTCTATAAAAGATTATAAAAATGTATAAATATTGTGAGAAATGTCTTTATGACACCAATCATCCACTTGGATTATTTGTAAACAAAATAGAATGTTCTGGATGTGAAACGCATAGAGAAAAGGATCAATTAGATTGGGAGAACAGGCGCTCTGAACTTGAATTAGAATTAAAAAAATATAAGAAAAATAATAGTAAGTATGATTGCGTTGTTCCAGTTATCGGTGATGCAGAAGATTTTTACACATTATCAAAAGTAATGGAATTAGGTTTAGTACCCTTAGTGGTTTGCGTGAATGATTATTTTAAAAATGACATTGGATGGCATAACTTACATCAACTCATTACTTACTTTGACGTAGATTCATTTGTTTTTAATCCGGATATTTTTACTTATAAAGAGTTGATCAAAACCTCATTGCAAAAATACAACCACATATTATTACCTTTTTTACAGCTTCATACAGCGTTTCCAACTCATATTGCTTATGAGCGTAAAATACCTCTGGTTATTTGGGGACAAAATCAATCTGTTGAACAAGTTGGAAAATTTTCACATTTAGATGCTACTCAAATGTCTCGTTGGAGCAGAAGAGAGCATGATCTTTTTAAAACTGAAATAGATGAATTAATGGGAAATGGGGCCCAAATTAACTCAAGAAATATTGCATATTATGATTATCCATCTGTTTCATCTTTAGGTAAACGGGGAATAAAGGGGCTATATTTAAGCAATTATTTCAGGTGGGATCCTTTAAAACAAAACAAAAGTGTTACATCTTATGGTTTTAAACCAGAAAGTAACAATTGTTCTTTTGATATTTATGAGCGAGCTGGAAGTTCAGTATATTACAATATTCACGATATTTTAAAATTTAAGAGAACTGGCTATAGAAAAATTACAGATCACCTTGTTCGGGAAATAAGGCACGCGAGAGTAAGCAAAACTGAAGCAAAAAAAATAGAGGATTTTTATTCTTCAAAACCTGTAAACATTAAGCCATTTTTTGACTGGTTGGGGGTTAGTAGAAGTGGTTATGATTGGTTTTGCAAACACCGTCTCCATGATGTTAAACAATTAATATGCGAAGATAATAATGATACTGAAAACATAACACTTCCGCATGATATTACTAAAAATATAAATAAATCATATAAATCGAGAAGCAAATATATACTTTTTGACAAAGGAATTGATATTTAATTTTAAAATGATTGTAATATAACTTATTGCATTATAGTACACAGAGAAACTTTAAACAAAGAGTTTTGTAAATGAAAAATATTTCTGAAAACCAGATTCGACCCGCACATTTAATGAATGAACAAAAAAGTCGCATGCTAACTGATCTTGGCCGAGTGCTTTCTAAGCATGATGAATTTGTTTCCGTGAGTTGCCCAGCATGTGGAGAAATAAAATCTACAGATAAATATGAGCATAATGGTTTAAAATATGTTGAATGTATAAATTGTGAGACATTTTATATTAATCCAAGGCCATCACCAGATGTATTAGATTGGTTTTATAAGGACTCTGTTAATTATAAATATTGGAATGATGTTATATTTCCTGCATCAGAAGAGTCGCGTAGAGAGAAAATCTTTATACCTCGTGTAGATCGCTTGCTAGCATATTGTAATAAATATGATGTAGATAAATCGTCTCTACTTGAAGTTGGTGCTGGATTTGGGACATTTTGTCATGAATTGCAAACCAGAAATGAGTTTAACCGGGTAGTTGCCGTAGAGCCCAACAGGTCTTTAGCAAAAACATGTCGTGAAAAGGGCATAGAAGTCATTGAAAAACCAATTGAAAAAATAAATTTATCAAATGATGATTTATTTGACGTTATAGTTAATTTTGAAGTAATCGAACATTTATTTGATCCTGCTAGTTTTGTTAAATCTTGTGCTGATTTGTTGAGAGTAGGAGGATTATTTATGTTAACTTGCCCAAATGGAAAAGGATTTGATATAGAAACCATGGGTCCAATAAGTGATACTGTAGATAACGAACATTTAAATTATTTTAATAAAAAATCTTTAGGGATTTTATTTCAAAATGCTGGATTTGAAGTACAAGAAAGTTCCACCCCAGGTGTTTTAGACGCAGATCTAGTTCGAAACAAAATATTAAGTGGTGACTTTGATATCTCGACTCAACCTTTTCTTAAAAAAATACTGATTGATGAATGGGAAAAATTGGGTGGAGCTTTCCAAAAATTTTTAATTGAACACGAACTATCATCAAATATTTGGATAATTGGAAAAAAATTATGACTATTTATTATTTTGATAGATAAATTTATACGTATAGGTGTTTTTAAGTTTAGAAATACTTTGTAATAGAATGAAAAAATCTTATTTCTTGGCTATGACTTCGATAGAAGAATTTTGGGATAGATCTCAAAATATGATATATCTTGGCAAATGGTGTTTGCCTTATGGTAATCATCTAGACGAAGATTATCCCTCAGAAAATTTTTTTGAAAGCCATATTAAAGGTTTTGATGATGCGCATAATATTTATCAAAATATAGATAATATTTATGAAAAGATATTGCCAATTGTTTCCAGACAATTAAACACTCTACACAATAAAAATTATAGTGTGCGGTATTGGAGAATATTTATTGGCCCTTGGCTTCAATTGTATATTACGGCTGTATATGATCGATATGAACGGATAAATGGTATTTTAACTAGATATCCAGATATAAACACAATTTTATTGTCTGATGAATGTTTTATAGTGCCAAATAATACAGAAGAATTTAACCTAAGATTTACTGATGATGTCTATAATCTTCAGATCTATTCAAAGATTCTTAATTTTATTGGAAATAATTTTCCTAAAAAAATAATATCGCAAGAAAACTCTAAATACTTGTCTAAAAAGCCACCAAGATCATGGAAGAAGATGATTTTCAGAAGCTTATTAAATTTCCACAGATTTTTTATAAAAAATATCAATAAAAGCCCCATTGTTATCAGCAATACATACTTTCCTAAGTTTTTTGAAATTAAATTAATTAGTATTTATTTTGGTAAATATTTTTCAACTTTAAGTCTCGATATTAAATATAAAGATTTTCAAAAAAACGATTTTATTCGGCAATCTTTGTCTAAAATAAATTTTGGAGATGATAAGTTTTCCAAATGCTTATCAAGCATGCTATTTTCAGATATGCCCAAATGTTTCTTAGAAGGCTATGATGATTTAGTAGAAATTGGCAAAAAAAAATATCCTAAATCCGCTAAAGCCATATTTAGTGCTAATTCTTGGTGGTATGACGAGGTGTTTAAATTATGGGCTGCAAATTGTGCTGTAAATGGTTCTTTACTGATGGGAACCCCTCATGGAGGAGATAGCTTAATCAATGAAGCGAGCTTTAAGCACGAAGAAAATATTGTGGATAATTATTATAATTGGTATTGTAACAAAGAAAAAAATAAACAAGCCTGTGCAACGTTACCAGCAACAAAATTAATGGGTTTCAATCCAAAGGACATTCAGGAAACATCAAACGATATACTTTGGGTCACGACCACTACTCCAAGATATATTTCTTTTGGATTTCCAATAATGTACCCTGAATATTTTGAAGAATATCTAATATGGCATATCGAATTTACAAAAAATCTTTCTGATGCCGTTATGACTAATTTTACTATTAGGGCGCATCCAGTGGATCATGGTTGGAATATTGTGTCTAGAATCAAAAAGCAAAAACCTAATATTAATATTCAGTCATTAGATATTCAATTTAGAGATGCTTTGAATAATTCTAAGATTTATGTTTGTGATCATCAGAGCACAACCTATCTTGAAGCACTTTCTGTTAATAAGCCTACAATATTATTTTGGTCAATCGATGCCTATAGAACTGAAAAAAAATATGAAAAATATTTTAACCTGTTGCGTAAGGTTGGAATACTTTATGATAATCCAGAGTCAGCAGCTGAAGCCATAAACCGTATCTACGCAGATGTGGATTGTTGGTGGAATAAACCTGAAAGACAGAAAGTAGTAAAGCAGTTTGTTGAAAAGTTTTGTCCAAGGCATTTCAACGAGCAAGAAATGTGGATTAATGAATTTAATAAAATTTCTGAATTATATTAAAAATATCAAGATTGTTAATTAAAAGAGTATTATGAGTTTAAAAAAATTTCAAAAAATATCAGTTTGTATACCAACATATAATCGTGCGATTCATTTAGAAAACTGCTTGAATTCAATTTTTTTATGTAAATTAGAATCGAAATTTGATTTTCAGGTATGTATATCTGATAATAATTCTGATGATTTTACAGAAGACGTGGTTTTGAAATACCAGAAACATTTAGATATAAAATATCATAAAAATAGTTCTAATTTTGGACGTGTAAAAAATTATTTAAATGTAGTAGAAATGGCTGATGGTGACTTTATTTGGTTAATAGGTGATGATGATTTATTATTAACTAATTCCATAAATGATTTGCAGAATTTAATAAACGAGCATCCCAATGTAGATTTCTTTTATGTAAATTCTTTTCATCTAAGCGTAGATTATCTAAAGAATTTTCCAATACCATTTGATACTAAAAATTTACCAAAAAAAATGATTCCTTTTTCAAAAAGAACGATATCAGGTGAATTACCGTTTTATAAATTAATTGATCCAAATGTATCGTTTGATTTTTTAGGAGGAATGTTTTTATCTGTTTTTAGGAAAAATATGTGGATTTCTAATATAAATGCACTTGATGAAAAGGCTATAAATGATAATGGCTCATTTTCGCATTTTGATAATACGTTTCCCCATTTAAAGATATTCTCAAATGCTTTTATGAAGTCCCATGCGTACTTCAATGAAAAGCCATTGAATGTATGTCTTTCAGGTGCAAGGGAATGGGCGCCTTTAAACCCTTTGGTTATGAGCATTCGTTTGATAGAGGCATTAAAGGAATTTCGGAAAAATGGACTATCATTAGGCAGATATATTTACTGTAAAAATTTTGCACTGAGAAATTTTTTTTCAGACTTTTTGTTAATTTTACTAAATAAAAAATATTCAGGATATGTCTATATTAAGCCACTGAATATAATATTTTCTAATATGTTATATCCAAACTTTTATTTTTCAATAATTAGGTTTATAGCAAAACAAGTCTACAAAACTATCACAAAGATATTTATTTAAAAAAGAAAGCTCTCATATGTCTGTTAATAATTATAATGAAATCACATCTTGTGAAGTTTGCGATGGTGTCATGCTTGAATCTGTTCTTGATCTTGGGGAGCATCCAATGTGTGATGACTTAATTGAAGTGGGTAATGATCGAATATGCAATGAATATCCAATAGAAATTTTGTTCTGTAAAACATGCAACACTGCTCACCAACGTTTTCAAGTTCCAAAAGAAGATTTATTTCCAAGTAATTATCATTATAGATCACGATTTACAGCTGATGTTTTGAATGGAATGAAGGATTTAGTTAATTCATGTAAACAGAGACTTGGTGATTTAAAAGGAAAGAAAGTATTAGATATTGGCTGTAATGACGGTAGTTTACTAGATTTTTTCAGTAATGATGGTGCAGTTACATATGGTATTGAGCCCACTGGTGCTTACTTAGATGCTAAAGAAAAAGGTCATAAAACATATAATGAATATTTATCTGAAGAAGTAGCTGAAAATATTGTTGGTATGCATGGACAGCCTGATGTTATCACATTTACAAATGTATTTGCACATATTGAGGATCTTAAATCTGTTCTACGATCGCTTAAGATCCTTATGTCTCAAGATACAACTGTCATAATAGAAAACCATTATCTTGGTGCTGTTTTAGATGGAAATCAATTTGATACATTTTATCATGAACACCCGAGAACATATAGTTATACTTCATTTTCTAAAATGGCTGATACATTAGGAACAAATTTATCTAAAGTGGAATTTCCATCCAGGTATGGTGGCAATATTCGTGTTTATTTGGGTGGCCCAAAAAATTTATTATTAGATGATGATATCAATCTAGAAAATCTTATTGCAAAAGAAAATAAGTTTTTTGATGATTTTTTAATGTTACGCAAAAATATTGATAACTGGATTAAAACAAAGTCATCAATTATAAAAAATCTCCATAAAGACCATGGTAAATTAATCGCAAAAGCATTTCCAGGAAGAGCTGCGATTTTAATTAAACTACTAAAATTAGATAATAATATAATATCAAAAGTGTATGAAAAACCAGGGTCACTCAAAATTGGCCATAAACTTCCTGGTACAAATATTCCTATTCATTCTGATGAAGAATTAATAAACTTTCAGGATAAAACACTTCCTATAATTAATCTTGCTTGGCACATATCAAAAGAAATTAATCAATATTTAAAGGATAATCAGTTTAATGGTGAAATCATTGATATATTATGTGAAGAGGACTTCAAAAGCTGAATAAATAATTCATCAGGACTTAAACAAGTAATCTTATGGGTATGAAAAATAGATTAAAAAAAAAGCATATTAACAATATTGCTGTAATTGGAGGTGGTAGGTGGGCAAGAGTAATTGTTGACTCATTGGTATCACTAGTTGGAACTGATATAAAATTATCTGTTCATACGCCAAGTAATAAATTAGGTATGAGCAAATGGCTTACAGAAAGTGGTTTAATTAGTCAGGTAAAAGTTTGCTCATCACTGCCAAAATTTAATAAAAATGAACTTTCATTAGTAATCATTGTTAATGCTGCACATAAACATGAAGGTACCATCAGATGGGCATTGGCAAATAATTACCATGTACTTATCGAAAAACCGTTTTGTACTGAATTAGAAGGCGCAGAAGATGTTATACAGTTAGCTTCTTCTAAAAATTTATTTTTAGCAACAGCACATGTTTTTTTATTTGCAAATTATATTCAAACTTTCTCTAATCTAGTTAATCTAATGGGTGAAATTCAGCAAGTTGATATAAGTTGGACTGACCCAGCATCTGAAAAAAGATATGGTGATGCTAAGTCTTATGATGCATCCCTACCTATTTATCTTGATTGGCTTCCCCATATAAATTCAATTTTAAATACTTTTTTAGATAATAATTCAAAAGTTAATAAGAATTTTTCACTTTCAAATGGCGGTTCAAAAATAAAATTGAATTCAACTTATGGAACCGTAAAATGTAAAATACATTTACAGCGTAATCATGACATACGACAAAGAATATTTGAAGTAAGAAGTGCTAACAATAAAATAAAATTAGATTTCAGTGAAGAGCCAGGTTCCATATATTTTAATGGTAAAATAATTCGTGATTTAGATTGGGAAAACAGACCTAAACCTGTTGAATTGATGTTAAAGGCATTTATACAAAGTATACTAACTGATGAATTTGATTTACGGTTAAATAATTCAATTGGCTTATCAGCAATTAAATTAACTGAAGATGTAAAGTTTTTATATGAAAAATCTCTTGAAAACTGGCTTAACGAGGAAAAAAAATTATTTGGGCATACTATGAATAATCATTTAAGATATGCAATTACTGAACTTATTGGCGTTGAGAACAGAAAAGCTTTTATGACGATTGAACAACAGGTTGATTATGTTTTTCGAAATGTTAATGATCATATATTAAATAGCATGGATCAAAGTAAAGAAGATGTAAAAGATATTGTATCTAAATTCATACTCCAAAGCAAAAGATTAAAACTAACAACTCATAATGGATAACATAATGCTAAATATGTCAAACTTAGAGAGAGTATTCTCAAACAAAAAGGTTTTTATTACTGGACATACAGGCTTTAAAGGTTCTTGGCTTACGTTTATTTTGAATGAGGTTGGTGCTGAAGTTATGGGTTATGCATTAGAGCCATCAACCAAGGTCAATCATTTTGATATGCTTGACCTTGGTAGTAAAGTTAAACATAAGATTGGCGACATTTCGGATGCATCACATTTAAATGATACAATTTATGAATTTCAGCCCGAATATGTTTTCCACCTTGCTGCACAAGCATTGGTGAGATCTTCTTATGAAGATACTGTAGAAACATATTCAACTAATATTATGGGTTCGGTCAATTTACTGGAGGCAGTTAGAAACACCCAATCTGTACGGTCATTAGTATATATCACATCAGATAAGTGTTACGAAAATGTTGAATGGATATGGGGCTACAGAGAAAATGATCAACTTGGTGGCAGGGACCCTTACAGCGCTTCGAAAGCAGCTGCAGAAATTATATTTTCATCTTATTGTCGTTCATTTTTTGACCAAAATGAAAATCTTGGTACTGCATCTGTACGAGCGGGCAATGTAATTGGCGGTGGTGACTGGGCAGTCGATCGAATAATTCCAGATTGTGTTCGAGCTATTGAAGGGCATCAACCGATATTATTGAGAAATCCAGGAGCAACGAGGCCATGGCAACATGTTTTAGAACCATTGTCTGGGTATTTAGAGCTTGCAGCTAAATTATATTCAGAACCAAAAAAATGGAGTGGTGCTTGGAATTTTGGACCTTCAAGCAATCAAGTTCGAACAGTTAAAGATGTTGCTGAGGTTATTGTTAATCAATTAGGACAGGGTTCAATTGAAGTTGATATGTCAAAACTAAATGTGCATGAAGCCAACTTACTTCAGCTAAACTGTGATAAAGCACACCAACTTTTGAATTGGTTCCCAAAGTGGGATGTTGACCAAACACTTACATTAACTGCATCTTGGTATAGGGATGTGATTAATGGTGCAAATCCTGAGAAAATTACTCGTACTCAAGTAAACAAATATTTTAGGAAGTAATATGATAGATGGAGTGAAATTAACACCTTTAAAACAAATTTTTGATGAGCGTGGAAAAGTAATGCACATGCTTAGAGAAGACTCTTCTATCTTTTCTAGGTTTGGTGAAATTTACTTTTCATGTACACACCCAAGTGTAGTAAAAGCATGGCATATGCATAAAAAGATGACCTTAAACTATGCGGTAATATATGGCGAAATAAAATTTGTATTATATGATGATAGACCTGAAAGCCCTACGAGAGGTGAATTACAAGAATTTTTTATTTCTCCTGAAAATTATATATTAGTAACAGTACCACCATTAATATGGAACGGGTTTAAAAGTGTTGGCGTAAATAGTTCTATTGTTGCGAATTGCTCTACTTTACCACACAGTCCAGATGAAATAATTCGTTGTTCACCAACAAGTAGTAATATTCCATATAATTGGGCATTAGAGCATCGATAGTATTTTTTTAGGTATATTAATAAAAAGGAATTGATCATTGAAAGTTATATTATTAGCTGGAGGGTTTGGTACAAGATTATCAGAATTTACTGATGTTATACCAAAACCTATGGTGCCGATTGGAGGCAAACCAATACTTTGGCATATAATGCAAACATATGCACATTTTGGACATAATGATTTTTTTGTAGCTTTGGGGTATAAATCTGAAATAATTAAAGATTATTTTCTTAATTATAGAGCGTTAAATTCAGATTTTACCATAGATTTATCCACAGGGAATGTGCGCCCGCACCAAGTTGATGCCGTTGATTGGAATGTTACATTGGTAAATACAGGTGATAATTCCATGACTGGAGGACGTGTGAAAAGAATGCAACCATTCATTGGAGATGAAACATGTATGTTGACCTATGGTGATGGTGTTGCTGATATTAACTTAGATGCATTATTAGAGTTCCATAAAAGCCATGGAAAAATGGTCACTATATCGGCAGTGCGACCAGCAGCACGCTTCGGTGAATTAGAAATTGTTGGATCTAAGGTGGCTAGCTTTGAAGAAAAGCCGCAGTTGCATGATGGTTGGATAAATGGAGGCTATTTTATAATTGAGCCAGAATTTTTTAAATTAATAGATTGTGATGCTACTTTTTTGGAAAGAGAGCCATTAGAGCGTGCCACAGAACTTGGTGAATTAATGGCTTATCATCATGATGGTTTTTGGCATTGTATGGATACAAAGCGTGACCACGATTTGTTAGAGGGTTTATGGCAGCAGGGAGCGCCTTGGCGCATCTGAGAATGAAAGTTCTTATAACAGGTGGATTTGGATTAATTGGAAGTCGATTGGCAAAATCGCTCTTAAAAGATAATTTTCAAGTTTTGATAGGTTCACGAAATAAAACTAAATTTAATGGTTTAATGAATCAATTAGAGGTCGTAGAAACTAAATGGCATAGTGAAGACAGCTTAAGTTTGGCTTGTTGTGGTGTTGATGTAATAGTTCATGCTGCTGGTATGAATGCCGGTGATTGCTCTAAAAACCCATCAGAAGCTTTTAAGTTCAATGGTGATGCCACAAAATTATTAACTAAAGTAGCGTGTGATAGAAAAGTAAAAAAATTTATTTATCTATCAACAGCGCATGTTTACTCTAGCCCATTGCTTGGGAATATTAACGAAAAAACACCTGCAACCAATAATCACCCATATGCCTTGTCCCATTTGCATGGTGAGAATGCTGTAATTAACGTAAATAGGCGAAAACTTATTGAGGGTACAGTTGTACGTTTGTCTAATGCATTTGGTGCGCCAGTAAATAAGGAAGCAAATTGCTGGATGCTTTTAGTCAATGATTTATGTAAGCAGGCAGTGATGAATAAGCAGCTTATATTGAAATCCAATGGAACACAGCATAGAGATTTCATTGGCTTAAGTGATGTTTGTAAATCTATAAAGGCTATAGTTACAAGCAATAATATACTAAACAATGTTCCTATAATTAATATTGGATGGGGCGTTTCTCAATCAGTTAAAGGAATGGCCGAGTTAATTCAGTCAAGATGCGAAGTTGTGCTTGGCTATAAACCAGATTTGATTATTAACAATCTGGATTCAAATATTAACAAAACAAAACTATTTTATAGTAATGAAAATTTAAAGTTATTGAATATCACACTTAAAAATGAAAATAAAATTAATGAAATTGATAACTTATTGAATTACTGCCAAAGAAATTTTTTTAGATGAATATATATGATGCAGTTGTTCATAAAGTGAGTTATTTTTTGATATGATACTTTCGCGACTTCAATTAAAAGCATCAATAATGTTTTGGCCGGTATTGGCTTATAGCCCTTTCTTTTTTACACTATGGGTATATGATATCCTCAGAATAGGATATTTTGCACTAATAGCATCTTTTCTATTCTTGAGTGTAAAGAGATACTTTAAAAACGATGTGTATATTCTCTTTATGATCTTACTTTACGCAACCATTTTAATTATACGAAATTCGTCTGGAATGAGCGGAATATTTACTATTGGTAATTATTGTCTGACGATAATTTTTGGATGGGGATTGTATAGGCATCTTATTTCAAAGAAATATAGATTTGAAATGTTCTTAGATCTTTACGTGAAATTCTTTTATTTAATTGTAATATTTTCCTTTTTTAGTTTGGTGTTTTTCCTTACAATTGGAGAATTCGATATTTTTCAATTTAAGTCTGAAACTTATACCCATAAAGTCACTCCATTTGGCGTTTTGATCAAAAAAACATTTGGACCCATTACTGTATATCGTAGTTTCTTTTATTTTGTTGAGCCTGTGCATGTATCGATATTCTACGCTGCTAACATATCACTTATTGGGCCATTACTTAAGGAAAATAAAAAAAATTTCATAAGAATAAATTACATAGGTGCAATTTTAGCAATGTCCATGACATTTTTAGTAATAATGGCAGTTGTCTTTATGCTTAATAGAATAAGATCAAGTATAACGATGATCTTAATGATAATTTTTGCAATCTTTCTCTTAATATTTATTCAGTTAATTGATATGTATTCATATTCTTCTGGTGGTGACAGAGTGGAAAGATTTTTAATATTCTTTAATATGATGAAACAAGCAAATATTACTCAGTGGTTATTTGGTTATGGTGTTCTTTTTGAAACGGGTGAGTCTAAAGCATTTAATTCTGGCCTAACTTTGTCCATATTTGAAGCAGGAATTTTAGGCACACTTTTACAAACTCTTATATTTATTACTATGGTTCCAAATTTATTAGTTTTTGTACTTTTTGTATTATCAGCTTTGGTGCTTGACCCTTTACACATGCCAATGTTTTGGTTGATGATAATTCTAGCGTCCTACGCAACAAAAAATAATTCTACTTAAATTTTAAAATACAATAAATTTATTTAAAAAAGTAACAAAATATTTAGGATAGATATGTTTTGCTTAATTGTTTACTTAATTACTTGCTTGGAGACGTATTATGAGCATTGAAAATAGGCCACTGGTTTCTGTAGTCATACCTACTTATAATCATGCATGGTGCCTTGGGCGTGCCATCCAATCTGTGATTGATCAAACATATAAAAATTGGGAAATTATTATTGTTGATAACAATTCAACCGACAATACATCTGAGATAATTTTAAATTTTACAAAAGAACATATAACTCACTTAAAGATAAAAAATAATGGAATTATTGCAAAATCTAGGAATAAAGGAATCAAAAGTTCGAGAGGTGAATGGATTGCTTTTTTAGATTCTGATGACTGGTGGGAGCCTTATAAGTTAGAGTGCTTATTTGAGCGAAACTTAAAGGACGTTGATTTCTCTTATCATGGATTAAATATCAACAATGAAAGTAATCGCCACATGTGGAGGAAAAAAATTAAAACGCGAAAATTAAAACACCCTATTTTCAATGATCTGTTATTGTATGGTAACCCAATTGGAAATTCTTCGGTTGTAGTTCGTAAGAAGATAATAGAAGAAATTGGTTACATTAACTCAAGTGAAAAGATGATAGCTTGTGAAGATTATAATACTTGGTTAAAAATTTCCAAAATAACGAATAATTTTTTATTTATATCTGAGCCTTTAGGCCATTATTCGATTCATCCACAAAGTGCATCACAAAAGAATATGTCAACCTCAGAATATGAAGCAATTTTTGAATTTTTAAAATTAGAATCTAATACTATAAAATCTTTATTAATCGCAAATATAAGGTACATATCTGGCGCGTATAACTGTAAAATTAATAATTATATACATGCTAGGAATGATCTAGTATTTGTTATCTTTAAAGGTCGATATATCCTAAAACTAAAAGCAATGTTATTATTATTAAAGTTAATTTTTAAGAATATTTTCTAAAAACATTGTTTGTTAATTATATCAAAACAATATAAAATTTCAGCTGGTTTGGTTGTTAAATGATGAGGTTATAAAGTTTTATGAATATTTTAATAACTGGAGGTGCGGGTTTTATAGGTTCACATTTATGTGAATATCTTATCAAATTAGGAAATAAGGTTTCTGTTGTAGATAATTTAAGTACAGGGCATTTAAAAAATTTAGAAAATATAATTGAATTAATTGATTTTTACCAAGTTAATTTGGAGGATTTTAATTTAAACGATTTGCAAAATATAGATGTTGTTGTTCATCTAGCTGCTCAAGTATCAGTGCCTTTGTCGATAAATAATTTTTATACTAGTTCATCATCAAATTTAATTGGCACTATTAAAATGATTGATTTTTGCAAGCACAAAAAAATACCTCTTGTTTATGCATCGTCCTCAGCAATTTATGGAAATCTGAATATTGCAGATGATGAGAAGCATTTAGTAGATTTATTAAGTCCATACGCTACTGATAAGTATGTAATGGAACTCTATTGTAAAGTTGCCTATCAGTTGTTCCAATTGCCAAGTTTAGGATTGAGATTTTTTAATGTATATGGTCCAAGGCAAGATCCAAAAAGTGCTTATTCGGGGGTCATATCTGTATTTTGTGATCGATTGTCAAAGGACATGGATATTACAATTAATGGTGGTTCTCAAACACGTGATTTTGTATACGTAAGTGATGTGGTTAAATCAATTAATAGTTCAATAGAAATTTTAAAACAAAATCCTATTTGTACTCATGTTAATGTTCTGACAGGCAGATCAGTATCTATAGATTATATCTCAGACTTGATTAGTAAATCATTAAAAAAAATCGGAAATAAAAAATATGCAGATCTACCAAAGGGGGAACCGTTAAACTCTAATGGAACCACAAATAAAATGCAAAGCATCTTACAAATTAATCCTGCATTAATGACAAAAATCGAAGATGGGTTACTTGCTACAATTAACTTTATTAAATGATTTTAATCAGATATTAAAAAAATAATAGGTACAATCATTATGAATATAAGTATTGGTATAGATGCTTCTCGTAGTAGATCTGGGGGTGCTCAAGCCCACCTTATTGGAGTTATCTCTCAATTTGATAAATCAAAACATAATATAAAAGAAATACACGTTTGGGCATTTAAAGAACTATTGAATAGACTACCTAATAGACCATGGCTTATAAAACATAATCCATTATCATTAGAAAAAGGTCTTTTAAGTCAATTAATCTGGCAACGTAATGGATTAAAAAAAGAACTTAAGGCAATGGACTGTGATATACTTTTTTCGCACGGTGCGAGTTCTTTATGTTCATTTCAGCCAATGGTTGCCCTAAGCCAAGATATGCTATCATATGAACCAGGTGTGATGAAATATTTTGGATATGGAAGGGCTAGAGTTCGTTTAATTCTTATTCTTCTATTACAAAATTTAACATTTCGCCGCGCTGAGGGTGTTATTTTTTTGAGTAAGTATGCTGGTGAAATAATTCAAAATTCATGTGGAAAATTAAAAAATATTAGCTTTGTTCCACATGGTGTTGATGAAAGCTTTAATGTTCAGAAGTTATCCGATAAGAAGCTAAGTAATGATAAAAAAGAAGTTGAATGTATTTATGTATCAAACTTCGATATGTATAAGCATCAATGGGTAGTAATAGAAGCAATATCAGGTCTAAGGGATAGTGGCTACAATATAAAATTGAAATTAGTTGGCGGTGGAAAAGGAAAAGCAAGAAATTTAATTAATAAGGCTGTAAATAGATTCTCTAAAAAAGGAAATTTTGTTGAAATTTTGGAATTTACTAGCCATGATAAAATCCCCAAACTGTTAGCTGAAAGTGATGTGTTCGTTTTTGCTTCAAGTTGTGAAAATCTGCCTATTACTTTAATAGAAGGTATGACGTTAGGGTTGCCAATTGCATCCTCAAATCGTGGCCCAATGCCAGAAGTCTTAAAGAATGGTGGAATATACTTTGACCCTGAGGATCACATTTCTATACAATCAGCAATTAAGAAAATATTAGATGATAAGGATTTGCGTTTATCTATATCTCGTAAAGCTAAATCATACGCAGCTAAATATAATTGGAGTAAATGTTCACAACATACATTTAAATATATTTCAAAAGTCGAAGCCGATACCAAACTTTCCTGACTATTTCTGATTTTATAGAACGTTATGTTGCCTTTGGAATATTTTAGTGTAAGACAAAATAAATTAATTTAACATAATTTTTATTATAAGTTATGGAGTAAACAACTTAATGTTTGAAAATAAAACTTTACTAATTACTGGAGGGACTGGTTCTTTTGGTAATGCTGTTCTTGATCGCTTTTTATCTACATCGTTCAACGAAATACGTATTTTAAGTAGAGATGAAAAAAAACAAGATTATATGAGGCAAAAGTATAATAATCCTAAGTTAAAGTTCTATTTAGGCGATGTGAGAGATGTAGATAGTGTAAGAACTGCTGTGTCTAATGTGGATTACGTGTTTCATTCTGCTGCATTAAAACAGGTTCCATCATGCGAATTTTATCCAATGCAAGCTGTAAAAACTAACGTATTAGGTACTGAAAATGTTTTGCAAATGGCTATAGAAGCGAAAGTAAAAAAAGTTATTTGCTTGAGCACAGATAAGGCTGTTTATCCCATAAATGCAATGGGAATTAGTAAAGCCTTGATGGAAAAAGTTGCAGTTGCAAAATCTCGTGAGAGCCGCAGTACACAAATTTGTGTAACACGATACGGAAATGTAATGGCGTCAAGGGGGTCAGTAATACCACTTTTTGTAGACCAAATTAAGAATAATCAGCCAATTACAATAACAGATCCTAAAATGACTCGCTTTATGATGACGCTCAGTGATGCAGTTGACCTTGTATTATATGCCTTTAAGAATGGAAATTCTGGGGATATTTATGTGCAAAAAGCGCCAGCTGCTACAATCGAAACATTAACTAAGGCAATTAAAGAAATTTTAAATAAACCAAATCATGAAGTCAAAATCTTAGGAACACGTCATGGTGAAAAACAATATGAAGCTTTGCTTGGAAAAGAAGAGATGGCTGCAGCTGAAGACTTGGGTGATTATTTTAAGGTACCACCAGACTTGAGAGATTTAAATTATGGTAAATACATTGATAAGGGTGAGATAAAAGATATTAATATCATGGATTATAATTCAAATAATACTGTTAGGTTAGATGTAAACGGAATGGTCAAATTATTAGAGAAATTAGGGCCGCTAAAATTACTAGGCCAGGGTTCAGAATAAGAGTTGGTTTATTAATGGTTACAAATACTCAATTAGAAATTATTCTTGTAACAGGTGCTCATGGTTTTATTGGAAAAAATCTTATTATTAGATTGAAAGAGATTCAAAATGTTAAGGTATTAGAGTTTTCAAGAAATGACACCAATAGTAAGCTTAGAGAGCTTATCAATAAATGTACTAAAATTATTCATTTGGCTGGTGAAAACAGGCCAAAAGATGCAGATGAATTTAATAAAACAAACATCGATCTAACTAATTTTATCTGTCAATGTATTATTGAAACAGGAAGGCAGATACCAATAATTTTCACATCTTCAATACAAGTCAAATTTAATAATACATATGGAAAAAGTAAACTTTCTGCAGAAAAAATAATTGAAAATATGTCATCAAATCATGCAATACCAAGTGTAATATATCGATTGCCGGGTGTTTTTGGTAAATGGTGTAGGCCTAATTATAATTCAGTAGTTGCAACATTTTGTTATAATGCAATTAATGATATTCCATTAGAAATATCTGATCCTAAAATTATTCTAGATTTAGTCTATATCGATGATGTCATTGATGATTTTTTACTGTCTTTGACTAATCAAAAAGGTCTCTGTGAAAAGCGATATATGGAAGATAAAATATTTAAAATATCGTTAATTGAATTAGCGCAATTGATAAAATATTTTAATAGATCGAGATTTGCATTGATGATTGAAAATGTAGGCAAAGGATTAACACGAGCATTATATTCTACATATATAAGTTATATTCCGTCTGACAAAGCTTCATACGAAGTACCCTTATATTCTGATGAGCGTGGTCTTTTTGTTGAAATGTTAAAAACAAAAGATTCAGGCCAATTTTCATATTTTACAATTGTCCCTGGCATAACAAGAGGTGGTCATTATCATCATTCTAAAACAGAAAAATTTTTAACTGTAACTGGCAAAGCTAAGTTTACTTTTAGGAATTTGATATCTGATGAAAAATTCAGTATCATAACTACTGGTGAAGTGCCTAAGGTTGTAGATACGATGCCTGGTTGGATCCATAATGTAACTAACTTAGGCGATGAGAACTTAATATGTTTAGTATGGGCCAATGAAATTTTTGACAGAAATAAGCCAGACACTATTGCCTCTAGGATAGAAGAATGAAAAAATTAAAAGTATTAATAATCGTTGGTACCAGGCCAGAAATTATTCGTCTATCTAGAGTAATCGCTAAATTAGATGAAAATTGTGAGCTTACATTGGCGCACACAGGCCAGAATTATGATTATGAGCTAAATGAAATATTTTTTGATGATTTGAAAATTCGAAAACCAGACTATTTTCTAAACAGCACTCTAAATTCAAAAAGTGTGGCAAATACAATTGGTAATATTATAACTTTTGTTGACGATTTAATTGTTGATATTAATCCTGGTGCTATTCTGTTACTAGGTGATACAAATAGCAGTCTATCAGCTATAGCTGCGAAAAGAAGAAAAATTCCAATATTTCACATGGAAGCAGGTAATCGTTGTTTTGATATGCGTGTTCCAGAAGAAATTAATCGTAGAATTGTAGATCACACCGCAGATATAAATTTAACTTACAGTGCAATAGCCAGAGAGTATTTACTTCGAGAAGGCCTTCCGCCTGATCAAATTATTAAAACTGGTAGCCCAATGTATGAAGTTTTAAATTTTTATATGCCACAAATCAAAGCATCCAATGTTTTGCAGGAACTTAATTTAACAAAAGAAGAATATTTTGTTATCAGTATTCACCGGGAAGAAAATATCGATGCAGATGAAAACTTTTTAAAACTTGTAGATATTTTAAATGTTTTATCCAAAGATTATAAACTTCCTGTTATTGTGTCTGTGCACCCAAGAACGCAAAATAAAATCAATGAAGCAGGAGTAGAATTTAACTCGTTAGTAAAATTATTAAAACCACTTGGTTTCCATGATTATGTAAATTTACAAATGAATTCAAAGACAGTTTTATCAGACAGTGGAACAATTAACGAAGAGTCATCTATTCTGAATTTCCCAGCATTAAATTTGCGTGAAGTTCACGAACGACCCGAAGGTATGGAAGAGAGTGCGGTAATGATGGTCGGATTGGAAATTGACAGAATACATCAAGGCTTAGAGATTTTAAAATATCAGATGAGAGGTAGTAATAGAAATATAAATATTGTAAGAGATTATAATGTAAATAACGTTAGTGAGAAAATTTTGAGGATAATTCAAAGTTACACAGATTTCGTCAATCGTATAGTTTGGAAGAAAAGTTAATTTATCAAGAGTTAATTTTTATAAATTAAGCTTTAAGAAAAAGTGATAATATAAATTGGCATATTTTATAATTTGTGACTCATTTGCACCACTTAATACATCTGCAGCAATTCAAATGCAGGATTTATGTGAAGAAATGGCCCATCAAGGTCAAGAAGTAATAGTGCTAACGCCTTATCATGGTTTAGATAAAAACTATAAAACCAATCATAATCATGATCATAATATTAAAATTTTATATTTTAAAACATTTGGATATAGAGATAAAAGTAAAATCAAGCGATTTTTTGGTGAAATTATTTTACCATTTTACATGATATTTAAAATTATTATACTTAAAGAAAAGTTTCAAAAAATTGATGGGATAATTTGGTACTCACCTACTATATTTTTTGGTCCCTTGATTAAATTTCTAAAAAAGAAATATAAATGTAAAACTTATTTGATAGTTAGAGATATTTTCCCAGACTGGGCATTAGATATGGGTTTAATAAATAACGGATTGAGATATGCCTTTTTAAAATATGTAGCCAATTATCAATATAAATTAGCTAATACTATTGGCGTCCAATCATCAGGGAATTTAGTTTTTTTTGAAAAATTTTTGAATAATAAACATCAAAATGTTGAGATTTTAAATAATTGGCTACGGTTGAAGTCTAGAACCACGTGTTCAATTGATTTGCAAAATACTATTTTGGCGCGGAAAAAAATTTTTATTTATTCTGGTAATATGGGCATTGCGCAGTGTGTTTCTGTTTTAACTGACTTAGCTTATAATTTTAGAGATAATAGCGATGTTGGATTCTTATTCATTGGTAGAGGAAGTGAACTACCGGCATTAAAAAAGTTTTGCTTAATAAATAAATTAGATAACGTTTTATTTATAGATGAGATTAATTCAGAAGAAATACCAGCATTGTATGATCAATGTCACGTTGGACTAATCTCTTTAGACTCAAGGCATAAGTCTCATAATATACCTGGAAAATTTATATCCTATATAAGATCTGGCTTGCCTGTAGTTGCTCTGGTTAATAAAGATAATGATTTAATTGATTTAATTAATTCTAAACAGGTTGGGGAAGCGTGCTCAAATAAATTGCATTTAAAACAGAAAGCTGTTTCTTTGCTTCAGAAAATTGATCACGATAAAAATCATCAAGAACGTTGCGTTGATTTATATGTAAAAAATTATACTGCTAAAGCTGCTGTATCTCAAATTATGAAGTCATTTAATTAATATAAATACACTTACAATAACCATATTGATACTCAAATATAACTCAATTAACTCTTTCTATCTAATCAGACTGGCTGTATTAATAAATTTTATATTAATCCTGAAGTGGAAACAAAGCTATAATTGCATGCTTTTGGTCAATAGGTCTGAATTATGAAACATAATAAAATTCAAAAAGACGATGAGATTTTTTTAAAAGAAATAATTTTAAATATTTGGGCATACAAAATATTAATAATTATTTTCATAGCATTTTCGACATCTTATAGTATTTATTATGCATTAAATGCAGACAAATTATATGCTGCATCAAACATGTTTAGTTTGCAAACACCAAAAGCCAAGAATTCTAGCGCTGAATTAGATCCACTATCTTTATTTTCTGGCATATCTCTAGGTAATTCAACTAGTGCAAGTCTTAAAGAAGAGTTAATGGGGCGAATATTTATTGAAAATCTGGATGAAAAACTAGACCTAAGGTCAGACAAATATTTCAATTTACACACATATGACAAAATAATCCAAAATGATCCAGTATGGAAGTCTAAGTTAAAAGAAATCATTGGTTATTCGAGTCCTGTAAGAGATCAAAGTGAGGTAATTTGGCTTTCAACTATCTCAACATATAAAGATAGTGTTAGCATTGATACAACTGAGTCAGGAAATTATGTGATAACTGTGACACATTCTGATCCGACCAGAGCAGCTTTAATAGCAAATGAGATTATGAATATTGCTATAAAGAAAGTAGAAAAAAAAGCTGAAAACTTGCAAAATGATCAAGTAAATTTCTTATCAGAGACTCTTGCTAAGTCATTATATGAACTGGAAAGTGCACAAACCAAGTTAAAAGAATTTACAATTGATAACTCAACGCTTCCAATGGAGGGGTTTGCAGCAGCTTCAGTGAATTCTGAAGTTATAAAAAATAAATATTTGCGAGCAACACAACTTATTTCAGCAATTAAAGCAGTTGAAAAGGTAACAAAGAATAATGAACTAAATAAATCTAACTATTATCTACTTAGAACCGAGCATCCTATTATAGATCAAGTGGAATTTAGGAGAATATTTGGTCAAAATGAAAATATTTCAGATTGGACTTGGCCAGATATTGAATCTATTTCAACAGTTTTAATCACGTTGGAAGATAGAAAAAAAAGGCTTTATTCAGATCTTAAGCTTGCTCAGGAAAATACAAGGTTATATGCAGAAAAAAATGCTAAGTATATCAAGCTCAAAAGAGAGGCTAGCGTAGCAGAAGCCACATATACAGTAATGATTGAGCAAGTAAAAGCAAACTCATTACTTGTTGGTATGCAAGAAAATAATAACGAAATCTTTGAATATGCAGCTGTGCCAATTAATGCAAGTCGTCCTAGAAGAAGTCAAATAGTACTAATTGGATTGATGTTAGGGCTTTTTGCCGGTGTGACTTGTGCAATTTTACTTGGTAGTTTGCGAGGTGTTTATTTTTCTCGAGATAGGTTACTTTCAGATAATGATTTAAGTAATGGTTATAGATATAATATCTTAAAAAAATATCGGAAGAAAACATATGCTAAACTAATGCTATTAACAAACAAGAAAGTTTTAAATACTCTTGATAATGTTAAAATAGATATCAACATAAAAAATAAGAAATATGTTTTGATATCTGGTTTAAACGCAAAGATTAAAGCAAAAGATTTTTCCCGATTATTATGCATAAGCATGCAATTAAATGGGCAAAAAGTCGCGTATATTGATTTCTCAAATAACTCTCAAAAAGATATGAAAGATTCTATATATGAAAAAAATAAAAATTTTATTTTATTGGATGAAATTAATAATTTAAAAATTCTTTCGCCTAGTAATTTTAATAGTGCAACGAGTTTCTTTACAAGTAAAGATTCAAATGAAATTTTAAATAGTTTAAGCCTAGATTTTGACAGAATTATCGTTAGTATAGAAAATACCGAAACAATTCCTACAGCACGTTTCTTTAGCCTAAAGGACGTATACCATATAGCATTAGTTAAAAAGAAAATTACAAAGCGTATACAAATGGAAGAGTTGAATTCTATATTGCCAATTGGAGCGTTATTTCATGATTAATATGTTGCGAATATTTATTGTAACTATGATATTATTTTCTGCTATGTCATGTAGTCAAATACTAGAAACTGTTGATATGACAAGCTTCTCCGATGAGCAAATTTTAAATGCTGAGTTACAAGAAGAATTTGATGTTAATCTAAGAACATTGACTTTAAACGAAGCAAACAAAAGTAAAAATGCACCATATCCTAGGACGGTTATGGTTGATGGTTCGGGCTCAAAGGCAAATACATATTCTGAAACATTACTTTTGAAAAGTTTATTACCACCAGCTCTAAAGCCTCAAACTTATGTTCTTGGAGTTGGTGATCAACTATCTTTTGTTCAATTACATGATGCTAATTTAGAGACAAACTCCATAAATATGATACTAGGGGATGATACTAGCTCAATACTCGATCCAAAAGATAATTTAATAACTTCCAATGGTCGTATAGGTTCTGATGGTAGCATTCTCTTGCTTGGGTTAGGCCGTATATATGCAAGTGGGCGTACTATAAATGATCTGAGATCAGAAGTTCGGAACATATTAATCCGAAAAGGTTCAGCTCCAAACTTTCAATTAGAGATTACAAGTTTTCAGAGTCGTAAGGCATTTGTGTTTACACCAAATGGAGGAAATGGCGTTGTTCCTATAACTGAGAGCCCATTGACGCTAAAAGAGCTTGTTGCAAGAGGTGGGTATGCTTCGCAAGCAAATGTTATAAATTTGATAACTCTTACTCGAGGCGAAAAAATTTATAGAATAAGTAATAATGATTTATTTGATGAACAAAGGCCTGAGATATTTATTCAGGACAAAGACCAAATAAAATTAGAAACTTTCCCTTATAAGCCAGGTCAAGTATATGCATTAAATGGTGGCGTTTCAGCAGCCATTATACCTATCAATCCGTCTAAACGCGAAACATTGGCAGATGTAATGTTTATGCCTGCAGGCCCTATAGCAAATGATTTTTCAAGACGCTCAGAAATCTATCTTCTTAGAGGTGAAAAACCAATAACTGCTTACCATCTAGATGCACAAAATGCATCTAGAATCATAGTAGCGGCAGCGATGGAATTGCGCCCAAAAGATATAATTTATACTGCTCAAAGGCCAATAATTTCTTTTTCAAAGCTTCTTCAGGAAGTCACACCGCTTAGAATTTTATTACGAGATATCCAAGATGGTAACATACCATAAAATATAAAACTGATTATAAATTACATCAAAGCCAGAAAAAAATTACTATTTTTCTTTTAGGATTGTAATAACTTTTTATTGAATGGGATTAATATATTTTTTGACATTTCTAAAAAGTCTTCTGTGTGGCCTTGAACACTACTATAATCAAAACGTTACCCATCTAATAAAGCTGCTCCAACACCATTTTTCAATGCTAATTTATTAATTGCGTCTGTTAGCTAGATTTGATGGTGCGTCTTTAAATAATGGTTTTTCATTACAATGATTATGTTCTATGGATTATTTTTTTATTTTAACTGTGCCACATTTTGATATGTCCGGTCAGTTTATTTCCATTACGCTTAATTGTGCTTTTCCTGAATTATTAAATTCACATATAAGTTTATCAGTATCACCCAAATGACTGGAAATAATAAAATCATCTGCAAGTAAAATAGTAAATGGTTTGTTATTTACTGCACGCTCTGCACATAGTATTACATGTCCAAGGCCATGTCGTTCTGGCTGTCTCAAGAAAATATATTTTACATGTTCAGGTATAATATTACAAACCATATCTGCTTGTTTATCTTTACCCTGCGCCCGAAGAGTTAAATCCAGCTCAGTGTTGCTATCAAAATGGCCCTCAACCGCACGTTTATTTTTTCCTGTGACAAAAATTAAGGTATTAATGGCTTCTTCAATAGCATATTGAAGTAATGGTTTGTCAATTATAGGTAAAAGTTCTTTTGGGATTGCCTTTGTTGCAGGCAAAAGCCTAGATCCAAACCCTGCAACGGGGAAAACGGTTTTTCTTATTTTTTCATTTTATATTTCTCGTATTACATACTTTTTATTACTAGGGTATAAAGTAAAGAGATATATATAGCTTAAAAATTATTAAGCATTAGCAGATCCTCTTAATACAGTTAAAATTGTGCCAAAAACTATTTTTGTATCGAGTTTAAATCCAGCATTTTCAATGTAAAATATATCTATTAACGCTTTGTTGCGTGTAGCTTCTACGCCTACTGCATACCCTAATCTTATTTGAGATAGTCCAGATATTCCTGGCCTTATTATGTGTCGAGAACGGTATCCTCTAACTTTTTTTTCAAAGACTAACGCATGCTCGTAATAATCTGGCCGTGGACCAATTAAACTCATGTCTCCTTTAAGAACATTTATTATTTGAGGCAATTCATCTATGCGAAACTTTCTCAAAATACGTCCAATGGGTGTTATGCGATTTTGTTCAATTGGGTCGTTAAAACGCCTTTGGATTTCATTTACATTCAACATTGAGCGAAATTTAATTGCATTAAAGCATCTACAATTTCTCCCCATCCTCGGTTGAACGAAAAATATAGGCCCAGGATTAAGAAATCTATTTAATATCAATAACATTAAAGAAATTATAATTATGGTCGGTAATAAAAAGATGCTTATGAGTATGTCAAAGAAACGTTTTGATGCCCAATAAAATTTTGAACCAGAAATATAAACATTATGGGAATTAATATCATTATCTTTAATCATTTTGATATTCACTTAAATAATTGAATCACTTGAACTTAATCTTACTTTTGTATCATTAAAATAGTAAAATTTGATATTTTCTTATTTTTTGGTTTCATATTTACTCAATTAGTTATATTGAAATGTATATTCAATAAGAATTAATAAAGATATGATACTAATTTCAAAAAATTTTAAAATAAATATAATTTTTCCAAGTATCGTTTTTATATTTTATGCTTTCCAACTAAGCTCAGAAGAAACGAACATTTCCATTCATGGAATGGTAGATTTAAATTCTCAAAAAATATTTGAAACTTATAAATATTCAGAAAAATCTCATAAAGAATTAGCTGTAGGATTTTCAATATCAAATTTTAACGCTCGAATAAGTATTAATAACCCTGACAAAAATACCAGCTTCGATGGATCACTTATTGAATATAAAAATGGTTTAACTCAAATTGGATTTGGTGCAATTGATAGAAATTGGTCATTTTCGCCCACAAGTTCCCTTATATTATCACATAATGCTCAACCGACAAAATCCATGTATTTCAAGTCTGGATCAGATGAAAGGTCAGATTTATTCTGGTTATACCCGTTAGGACCTTGGTCAATTGAATTTTTTAACGGAGTCCAAGATATTAATACTGAACCTGAAGATCCCATGATTTTAGGCGCTCGTGGAGTGATAGAGCCATTAAATGGATTAAAATTTGAGATATTACAAACTAGCCAATGGGGCGGAGTAGGAACAGGAGAAAACCTTCAAACGCTATCGTCTGCAATATTTGGCAATACTAACGAAGGTAAAGATAAAGAGATTAATCGAATGGCTGGTTTTGGATTTTCTTACAGATTTCCAGAAAAAAACAACTATTTTCGCATTTATGGTCAAGCTATTGGTGAAGATGAAGCAGGCAGTTTACCATCATGTTTTATGTTTCTTTATGGAGCAGAGTGGACAAATAATATAAAAGAGTATCCTTTAACATTTAATTTAGAAATAGTTGATACTAGAATAGACCATACAGAAAACATGAATTGTGGGCCAAATACAGCTTATAGAAATAATACTTATCCATATACCAATCGATCTAGAGGAATGGGTGCATCAATAGATAGTGAAGGTAATTCAGCTGAGTTTAGTACTAAAGTTGAGATAAGTGATACGACAGAGTTAAACTATATAATTAAAAATATTCATATAAATGATAAAAACAATTCAAACCATAGATTAAGTTCTGTTCGCCAGCAAGGAGTTACAAATAGCTTAAATCTTGTCTGGCGTAAAAATAAAGCTGTGTTTAAATTAGGTGTATCACATAGTGGGCTTTCGTTGGATAAGGTCAATATCAAAAGTGGTGCTAATATTAAGTTGTCCACCAAGTTTACATTTTAACTTCGTGCCGAAAAATAATATTTTAGGGATTTTATATAAGTTAGAAAAATTTAAAACTATATATGATTTGTAGATATTAATTGAAATGTTTATGTAGGTTTGTCTGTTAAAAATTTTTTATTATTAGTAATAGTTAGGCTTATTTGGTGACCCTGGGTGGATTCGAACCACCAACCTGCCCCTTAGGAGGGGGCTGCTCTATCCAGTTGAGCCACAGAGCCACAGCTATACTTTAATAAAACTGATACATCTTGGAAAGATGAAAACCTTGTTATGTGCAAAATACTAACGTAAAATTTTAAGATGAGTTTTGATAATAAAATAGAAACCCAATTACAAAATTATTTGTGCTCGCAGGGAATACTTTCAAATCAAACTATATGGCATGTTCAAACTGGGGGTCGAACAAATAAAGTTTGGCGCCTAGAGGGAGAAACTGATTTAATTTGTAAGCTGTATTTAGAAACGAAAACTAATCCACTTTTTAATAATGCTCCAGAAGAGGAGTATAGATGTCTTCTCTTGCTAGATGGTTCAGATATTGCGCCAAAGCCCTACAAGTTTTTAAAAACTCCTTTTGGTGAAGTTTTGTTATATATTTTCATTAAAGGTGAGACATGGTCTCATGATGTAGAGGCTGTATCAGAATTATTAACTCGAATTCGCAAACACAAACACCCTAAAGGGTTGCGAATTCTTTCAAATTTACCCTCAGACATTAAACAAACTGGGCTTGAAATAATAAACAAGTTAAACAGCTATCATAAAAGTAAATTGATAGAGATATGTCCAGATGTGACAATTTCAGATATTGAACCTGTATTTTTACATACTGATGTTGTGCCAGGTAACTTGATATTAAGCGATAAAGGTTTGCGACTTATTGATTGGCAGTGCCCTGCCATTGGCGACCCAATCGTAGATATCATGATGTTTCTTTCTCCTAGTATGCATGAAATTTATGGTTTGGGAAAACTTTCTATGAAAGATCATGAAGGTTTTTTAATGTGCTTAAGTTCTGATTTGCGTAACAGATATAATATTATTGGGCCACTTTATCATTGGCGTCTGGCTGCATATTGTTTTTGGAAGGCTGAGCAGGGGTCCATAGAGTATGAAAATGCTGCATTTGCAGAAATAGATCTATTAAAAATGATTTAGTATAATAATGATTAATGTAGTTGAAACACTTCCAACTAAAGCCCAGGTAAATTTACTTTTAACATTATTTTTATCGTTTATTTTATTTTGGATATCTTTGGACAAGAGATTTTCCAGTAAATTTGGTAGTTTAGGGCCAAAATGTGAAAGTGTTTGTGCTGTTTTTATTAAATCTTTTATCAATGCTTTTGGCCCAAGATTGTTCTTAATATAACTCTCTACTTCGGGTCTTGCTGCTTCCCAAATATCTAGTGAAGTTGGGTTTAATGATCTTGAAACACCCTCAACAACAACCATTGTACGTTGTAAAAGTATAAGTTCTGTTCGTGTTTCCATTCCAAATCTTTCAGTTACATCAAACAAATGTGAAAGAAGTTTTGCCATAGATATATTTTCTGCACTTTGTCCAAAAATTGGTTCTCCAACAGATCTTAAAGCTTGAGCGAATAAATCTACGTCTTGATCAGAAGATATGTAGCCTGCCTCAAAGTGAACTTCGGCAACACGGCGATAATCTCTCTTAATGAACCCCATTAATATTTCAGCGTATACACGGCGAGTATATTCATCAATTCGGCCCATAATTCCAAAATCAAAAATAGCTAATTCACCTTTGGCATTTATTTTTAAATTTCCCTGATGCATATCGCCATGAAAAAAACCATCTCTAAGCGCATGTCTCAAAAACATTGACAAAATTCTAGTGGACAGTTCTTCCATATCAGCTTTTGAACTCTTTAAAGCTTCTAAATCAGCTAATGGAACTCCATCAATCCAATCAAGTGTCATGACTCTTCTGCCAGATGTTTCCCAATGAATGTTTGGTATACATAGAAGTGAGTCATCTCTTGTATTTGCAGAGAATTCAGATGCTGCTGAAGCTTCTAATCTTAAATCTAATTCACCTTGCACAACTGAATCAAAATGCTCGATGACTTCAAGTGGCCTCAATCGACGAGATTTAGGGGATAATAGTTCAATTATATTTGCTGCAAGATAAAATGCATCAATGTCTTTTCTAAAAGCTCTTTCTATGCCTGGCCGTAAAACCTTGATTGCGACTGTCTGACCAGTAGATGCAAGAATTGCTTTGTGAACTTGTGCAATGGATGCAGCAGCTATTGGCTCTGAAATATTTTCAAATATGTCATTAACAGAAATCTTTAATTCTTTTTCTATCTCTAATAATGCTAAATCCCTAGAAAATGGAGGCAAGCTTTCCTGGAGTACACTCAATTGTTTTGCTAACTCAGCGCCTACTACATCAGGGCGGGTAGATAATATTTGACCAAATTTAATATATGCTGGCCCAAGGGCTGTTAGGGCTCTTACTATGGGTGGAAATTGAACATCACCCTTTAGACCCAATAGTTTAAAAGGTTTACCAATGGAGCGAATGGTTAACTTCAATAAAGGCGATAAATCAAGCTTATCCAAAATAACATGCATCGCGCCAGTACGTTCAAATGTAGCGCCAGTTCGAATAAGCCGCCATATATTGTGTGGCCCTCGCATTTTAAATTTTCCATCCAGAGTGTAAACACGCAACACCCATTGTTAAATTACGATATTTTGCGTTACCGAACCCTGCATTATTTACTATTTTCAAGAATTTTTCTTGATTTGGAAATTTTCTTATACTTTCGACAAGATATTGATAACTTTCAGAATCATTAGCAATAATCTTTCCCATTGGTGGAATAACATTAAAGGAGTATCTGTCGTAAGCCCATTGCATTGATGGATTGGGAATTTGGCTAAATTCTAATACCATCAAACGTCCACCAGGTCGTAGGACTCTGTAAGCTTCGCTTAAAGCTTTTTCAGGATGTGTTACGTTTCTGATACCAAAAGATATTGTATAAACATCAAATGAATTGTCTTTAAATGGAAGGGACATAGCATCACCACAAACCCAATCCAGGTGGTTTTCCATTTTTTCAGCTTCAGACCTTAATTGACCCTCATCTAACATATTTTGTGTCATATCAAAGACTGTAGCATGTGCAGAAGGCGCTCTCTTTAAAAAGCGAAATGAAATGTCACCTGTGCCCCCTGCAACATCTAAAAGTTTCTGGTTCGGTTGAGGAGATAGCCAATCCATCATACTATTTTTCCAAATACGGTGAATTCCAAAAGACATTACATCATTCATGATGTCATATTTTGAAGCGACTGATGAAAAAACGCCACGAACCATCTGTGCTTTTTCACTTTCTTCAATTTCTTTAAAGCCAAAGTGTGTTTTTTTATTCTGAGATGACATAGTATTTACCTAAATTTAAAATCTTTATACAAATTAATTGCAAAAGTGGAAATGCGGCACCTTTGCAGATGTAAATTTTAAGAAATTTGAAATAAATTAAATAATCTATTAAATATCAATTACTTTAATAACTATGATGCATGATGTTCAAAAAGTTATATAATATCTTTATAATCTAAAAAATAAATATGATGGACGTCAATGCCTGAATTACCAGAAGTAGAAACAGTAATGCGCGGCTTAGAGCCTGTAATGATGGGTCAAAAAATCAGATATGCTGATATTAGGCGTCCAGATTTACGTTGGCCGTTTCCAGAAAATATGTCTCAGAGGTTAACGGGAGCAACTATTTTACGGCTTCACCGCCGTTCAAAATATATTTTATGTGATTTAGACAGTGATGAAACGTTACTTATACATTTGGGTATGTCTGGAAGGATGACTATTTCACATGCAAAAAAAGAGTCAAAGGATTTGTTAGGGTATTCTCAATATAAACTTTCTATGCCAGCTAAGCATGATCACGTAATATTGGATATGCAGGCTGGGGCACGGATTAGCTTTAATGACGCCCGTCGATTTGGAGCAATGGACTTAATTGATACAAAAAATTTATTTGAACATAAGCTGATCAAATCATTAGGCCCTGAACCTTTAGGAAATGAATTTAATCCTCCATATTTACACTCAAAATTAAAAGGTAAGGTTGCTCCAATCAAAGCTGCATTGTTAGATCAAAAAATAGTTTCTGGTTTGGGGAATATATATGTCTGTGAGTCATTGTGGCGAGCAGGTATCAATCCAAAGCGATTATCTGGAAAAATTAGTCGTAAAAAGATTGATGTACTTATTCCAATTATAAGAGATGTGTTGCAAGAAGCTATTTCTGCAGGGGGGTCTTCATTAAAAGATCATCGGCAAACAAATGGTGATTTGGGTTATTTCCAGCATTCATTTGCGGTTTATGGGCGTGAGGGAAAAAAATGCAATTCTC
>Ga0206125_10000785_pt1 | contig 39501 bp, 26 predicted proteins | sample Helgoland_Spring_4_FD_148598 | JGI IMG/M metagenome (GOLD analysis project Ga0206125, IMG submission 148598) | Pelagic subsurface seawater microbial communities from Kabeltonne, Helgoland, North Sea - Helgoland_Spring_Bloom_20160331_1 | ecosystem: Environmental > Aquatic > Marine > Epipelagic ... | reverse complement strand
ATGAACCACACCATCTTACAAGCACAAGCAGAAGGAGGAATGAGCTTTTTCATCCTCATTGGCGGGATGTTCTTAATCATGTACTTCTTCATGATTCGACCCCAAGTCAAGAAACAGAAAGAAGCCAAATCGTTCCGTGAAGAACTCTCAAAAGGTGATAAGGTTGTCACCATTGGTGGCATTCATGGGAAAATCGTGGACATGAATGAACGCACGGTCCTCCTCCAGGTGGATGGAGCAAAAATCCGAATGGAAAAAACCGCCTTGAATCCTGCAGGAGAAGCATCGGAAGAAGACATCAAGGCCAACGCATAACTCATGAAAAAGGTGACTCCTAGCGTTCAGAAACTGCCATCCTTGGGGCTATCACTGATGCCCGTGCTCGCATTGATCGGTCTGCTCGCCGCCGATGTCATTGCCTTTGGAGAAGACAGTTCCTATGGCGCCAACCAGATTGCCATGCTCCTCGCGGCACTGGTGGCAGGGGGCATCGGAATGATTCAAGGAACGAAGTGGGACACCATGTCCAAAGCCATGTCAAACTCAGTGGCTCAAACTACTGAGGCGCTTTTGATTCTGCTCATGATTGGTGCCCTGTCAGGCACATGGCTTCTGGCAGGCATCATCCCTGCTTTCATTCATTATGGCCTCCAAGTGCTGGAGCCCGGAATATTCTTATTTGCGGCGTGCATCATTTGTGGTGTTCTCTCCTTGGCTACGGGAAGTTCGTGGGGAACCGTTGGCACCATTGGCATTGCACTTATCGGCATTGGAACAGCACTTGGGTTGAGTCCAGGGTGGATTGCGGGCGCTATCATTTCAGGCGCTTACTTTGGCGATAAAATGTCGCCATTGAGCGATACGACCAATATCGCAGCCACGGTTGGTGGGACCGATTTGTTCACGCACATTCGCTACATGACAATCACGACCGTTCCAAGCCTCGTGATTGCTCTGCTTGTTTTCTTAGTGGTAGGGTTTGGTGGAGCTGCTGCCGATGGAAATTTCGAAGCTTCCTTCGCGTCAGAACTAGGCAATGCTGTCTTTGGCACCTTCAACATTCACGCCGGACTGTTTGTGGCTCCCATTGCCGTCCTTGTCATGATCACTAAAAAAGTTCCTGCTGCAGCGGCTTTGTTTATTGGTGCCATTTTAGGTGCATTGACTGCTATTATTTTCCAGCCCAACCTCATCATGAACCAGAGCACAGTGGGTGAAGGAGCGTCTTTTGCCATGATGGCGTTTGAAACAAGCATTCAAGCCATGGCCCTGGACACCCAAATCATCACAGGCAGTGAACTCGCCGATGCCCTCTTAAATTCAAGTGGCATGGCAGGAATGCTCAATACCGTTTGGCTCATCCTATGCGCCACAATATTTGGATCCATCATGCAGGCAACGGGCATGCTTCAAAGCATCACCAACGCCATTTTGAAAGGTGTTGGAACCACCTTCAGCCTCGTCGCAAGATCCGTTGGTACTTGCCTCGCATTTAACGTACTTGCTTCGGATCAATACCTCGCGATCATTGTTCCAGGCAACATGCTCAAGGATGCCTACGAAGAACAAGGGCTTGCCCCTGAAAATCTCAGCAGGACGCTAGAAGATTCCGGAACGGTGACGAGCGTTCTGATCCCTTGGAACACATGCGGCGTGGCCCAAAGCGGAATCCTCGGCATCTCCACTTGGACCTACCTGCCCTATTGCATCTTCAACTGGATAAGCCCGATCATGACCCTCATCGTCGCGGCAACTGGATTCAAAGTTCGCAGCCTCACCGAGGCGAAAAAGACGATCCCCACGGCCATTAATTGAACCCAACTGGGCTAATTCTGTTGCTATCACATGGCACCAAAGACGACCACCGTTCCGGCAGCAGAAGAGGCATTCATCGAGGTGACCGGTGCCCGCGAGCATAATCTGAAAAACATCGATATACGCATTCCACGGAATCAACTGGTGGTGATTACTGGCGTGAGTGGAAGTGGGAAATCGAGCCTCGCCTTTGATACGGTCTACGCAGAGGGCCAAAGGCGGTACCTTGAAACCTTCTCAGCCTATGCACGGCAATTTTTAGGGGGATTGGAGCGGCCTGCAGTGGACCAAATCACCGGCCTGAGTCCAGTGATCAGTATTGAACAAAAAACCATTTCAAAGAATCCGAGGTCCACGGTTGGAACCATCACAGAAGTGCATGATTTTCTGAGACTGGCTTTCGCTCGAGCCTCAGACGCTTTTAGCTTGAACACCGGTGAACCCATGGTCAGGTTCACCGACGAAGAAATTGTCGATCGAATCTTGAACGATCTCAACGGAGAACGCATATTGCTACTCGCCCCGTTGGTCAAAGGCCGAAAGGGCCATTACCGCGAGCTTTTTGAATCGGTGATGAAACAGGGCTACGTGCGGGCCCGAGTTGATGGCGTTCTTGTCGAACTCGAAACCGGCATGAAATTGGACCGATACAAGGTCCATGACATCGAAGTCGTGGTGGACCGCATAGAAGTACGACTGGATGAGGAACCTCGTTTGCTGCGATCGGTGAAGACCGCTCTCAATATGGGAAAAGGAACCATGGGGGTGCTACCGCACGACGCTACTGTTTATCGGCACTTCAGTCGCAATCTGATGTGTCCCACAACCGGAGAAGCATATCCTGACCCCGAACCCAATCTATTTTCATTCAACTCCCCTTATGGCGCTTGTGCTCGGTGCAATGGATTGGGAGAAATCGCCGAAACGGAAGTGGAACTTATCATCCCGGATGATTCCATCAGCATCAAAAAAGGAGGAATTGCACCCTTGGGTGATCTCAAGGGAAACCGAACCATGCGCATCATTGAAGCGTTGTTAACGGCTTCAGGAGACACTTTAAAAACAGCGATTCGGGATTTGGATGATCGCGTGCTGAGCGAGATTTTGTATGGAACGGAAGGCTCCATTTACCTCCCGGGAAAGGCCGGAACAAAAGGTGTGCATGTGCAATGGGAAGGCGTGATCGCAACCATTGAAGGAGCTGCAGATCGGAACAGCTCCATTCCATTGCGAAGGTGGGCCCGCAAATTCATGAAGAAAAAAGCGTGCCCAACCTGCGAAGGTACGCGGCTCAAACCCGTGAGTCTCCAATTCAAATTGGACGGTAAAAACATCGCTGAACTGGGCCGTATGGACCTAAACTCATTGGCCTTGTGGTTTGATGGAATCGAACAGCGCCTGAATGAAAAGCAGCGCATCATCTTGAAAGAGCCGCTCAAGGAAATCAATGCCCGACTTGGCTTTTTGGTCGATGTTGGACTCGATTATTTGGCGCTGGACCGTTCCTCGAGAACGTTGTCCGGTGGTGAGGCCCAGCGCATCCGCTTGGCAACGCAGATTGGAAGCAAATTGACGGAAGTCTTATACATCTTGGACGAACCAAGCATTGGACTTCACCAGCGAGACAATGACCGCTTGATCAGGAGTCTCAAGGCATTGCGTGATGCCGGAAACTCCGTCATTGTGATCGAGCACGATCAAGAAATGATGATGCAGGCGGATCACCTCATCGATATTGGCCCAGGTGCGGGCGTGCATGGCGGGATGGTGGTCGCCGAAGGAGATCCCAAACAGCATTTGTCCACCGAAAGCAACACGGCCCAATACCTCTCTGGAGCACGCAAAATAGAAATCCCCAAGAAGCGTAGAAAAGGCAACCGAAAAAGCATCCGCTTGACGGGTGCTACCGGGCACAATTTAAAAAATGTAAGTGTGAAAATACCGCTCGGCACATTCACCTGTGTCAGCGGAATCAGTGGAAGCGGCAAGAGCAGCCTCATTAACCAAACGCTTTACCCCGCCCTCCACAATCATTATTACGAAGAGACCAAATTGCCTTTGCCCTTCCAGAAGATCGCGGGTTTGCAACACCTCGATAAAATCGTGGGCATCAACCAAAGCCCCATCGGAAGAACTCCACGATCAAACCCGGCCACTTACACCGGAATCTTCAATGAAATTCGGGCGTTGTTTACCAAATTGCCAGAAGCCGCCATCCGCGGATACAAACCCGGAAGGTTCAGCTTCAATGTATCCGGGGGAAGATGCGAAGATTGTAAGGGTGCGGGAGTGCGAACAATTGAAATGAATTTTCTACCGGACGTGCATGTCACCTGTGAGACATGCAACGGGAAACGATACAACAGAGAAACCCTTGAAGTGCGTTACCGAGGCAAGTCAATTGCCGACGTTTTGGAGATGACGGTTAACGATGCCGTTACCTTTTTTGAAGCCTTTCCGAAGCTCAAACGCATTACGAAAACACTGCAAGATGTTGGCTTGGGATACATCACCCTTGGTCAGCAGTCCACTACCCTTTCTGGAGGCGAAGCGCAGCGTGTAAAATTGGCCACTGAGCTCGCGCGCGTCAGCACGGGTAGTACGCTCTATCTTTTGGATGAACCTACGACAGGTCTTCACTTCCAAGACATCCAGATGCTCATCAATGTTCTCCAAAGGTTGGTTGACCAAGGGAACACAGTCTTAGTCATTGAGCACAACATGGATGTCCTCAAAGTGGCAGATCACCTGATTGATTTGGGACCTGAGGGAGGTCAGCGCGGCGGCCAAATCGTGGCCGCAGGCACACCGGAGGAAGTAGCAAAAATCGAATCCAGTGCCACTGCTCCTTTTTTAAAGCCTATTTTGCATCGTTAAACGAACGAAGCAATACGAGATGAAGAAAGGATTGAAGCAACGCGACTGGAACGAAATCAAGACCAATGACAGCTGGTCCATCTTTAAAATCATGGGCGAGTTTGTCCAAGGGTTTGAAACGCTGCAACGCATTGGCCCTTGCATCAGCATCTATGGCTCAGCCCGCATGAGTGAGGACTCCGTAGTGTACAATCAATCCCGTGAAGTTGCCCGGCAGCTCAGTGAAAGAGGCTATGGTGTAATCACTGGAGGTGGGCCAGGCGTCATGGAAGCCGGAAACCGAGGAGCACAGGATGCAGGTGGCACGTCCGTTGGGTTAAACATTGAGTTGCCTTTTGAGCAACACAACAATCCTTATATCGATCCTGACAAAAGCATCGACTTCGACTACTTCTTTGTGAGAAAGGTCATGTTCGTGAAATACTCGCAGGGATTCGTAGTCATGCCCGGGGGATTCGGCACATTGGACGAGCTATTCGAAGCATTGACGCTGGTGCAGACCTCCAAGGTGGAGCCTGTTCCAATCATTCTTTTCGATTCCAAATTCTGGTCTGGTCTGGTTGACTGGATGAGAACAACCCTATCCGATCAGTACAAAACCATTAGCCCGGGAGATCCCGATCTTTTCCATGTCGTTGACACCGCGGAAGAGGTGGTAAAGGTCATCGATGACTTCTACTCCAAGTCGCTGCTCCGTCCAAATTTCTAAGGGTGCATTACTGCTTCATGAAGGGCAACGTGTGGCGTTGGCCTGACTTCGTGAACTCCAACACATACAGTCCATTGGACCATGATGATACGTCCAGGGTCTCATTCTGTGCTGTGTTCCATTGCCATTGATGAATGATGCGCCCAGCACAATCAAGCGCTCGGCATGTTGTACCCGCCGGGTTCAAGTGCCTTACCTGAATATTGAGCAATCCATCGGTAGGATTGGGATACAACAGCCAAGTGGCTTCTGACATGGATTCGTTCAATGCCATCACGGGATCAAACCCAATTGTGAACACTCCGCTCGCAGGAAAATCGATGCTGGTTGCCCAATATTCGCCTTGATTTTGCAAGGGATAAAACGCCGGTTGGCTGTTGACATCAAACGCATCACCCTCACCCACAATGAGGCCAATGGATCCCGATGCAAATAATTCCGCTACACCCGCATCTGCAATTTTAAAATCCACCGTCCCAAGCTCACCCAATTCTTCAATCGCCCAAATCCGATCAAGACGCTCTGTTTGAAATGGATACGCCTGCACAACCTGCAATTCGGCTCCGTCGTGTCCCCAAAATAGGTATTCGCCGTCTTCCATATCTGATGGATTGCTGATGCGAACAGCACCCGTTCCTTGGGCGTCATCGTGAAAATCCCACTCGCTTTCACGGCCAATACCTGCAACGTCTTCCGGGTACATGGACCGGAAATACATCTGCGCATTGCCCATGCCCATGGCATAACGAGCGCCTACGTAATTGGTCACAATTTTGCGATGGGACTCAAATAGCCGACGGTTGTATATAAAATGCTCGGCAATCATGCCCTCACCAAATCGGTTGTCAAAATCCCAACCGTAGCGCACTTCGACCAAGTCTGAATTGGCCCGTGCGCCGATGTTGCTCCCTGGAAATGGAAGACGCGTTTCGTTGATGATGGTATAAAATTGCTGGTCCCAATCCGACTGATCGTATATCACACCATAAAACTGAGGCAATGAGGCATCGACAATCCACACTGGGGTCGCTTGAGCATAATTTCCTTCGTCATCAATCACCACCGACTGATAAGAACTTTGATTTTTCCATGGATGCAAAATAAATCCATTTGATGCACGCGCACTGGCGATCCAGCCATGCTCGTTCCACGCAGTTCCAGCACCTCGAACCACACTAAATGCGGAAATGCTTCGCGACAGTTCCACAGCAGGAGCGACAACGCAATCGTCTTCTCCATCAAAAGCGATGGCGGCATGACCGTTAATTCCATCAACCGCCTGGACGGGACTGGCTTCTTCACTGTCTTGGAAAGCTGACACAAAATTGCCCGAAGCTACATCCCGCCACTCCGCAATGCTTTCATCTCCTGTGAGTGCCTCGCCGTCGCTGTTATACAGCCCCAAGTCTCCGCGAAGCCAGATGGCTAAATCTTCGCTATTGCCAACTCCGCCTGGGCCGAATGGACCGAAGGCATCCGGCGCAGGGTGGTAAACCAACTGAAGGGAATCCGACCCCACGTTGCCCAAATTGAACCCACCCACTTCATTCGCCGCTGCATCGGGTATAGATAGAAGGATTGGACCGTAATCCATCGGACTGAGGGTGAGAAGGTAATTCAATCCATCACTTTCCATGGACGTAACAACGGCATTTTCAACTTGGATATCGTCGATGGACAAGCCCTCCATGGCAATGGTCTCTAAATTTCTACGGAACGAAAGTTCAACTGCCGTAGGGCCATAGATTGCGGTTTCGCCCGCACTTGGGCTAAGAAAGGCCAGCGGCGGGAACCCGATGCTTTCCCCATGCACATCCGTCTCCCACATGCCACGTCCATAGGTGCCTGCGCGAAGGCGTTGAGGGTCATTGACACTTGCACCCGGATACAACTCCAATTCCGTGATGCGGACCGATGCCGGAAGTCCATTGGAGAAATTGGACCAGGTTGAATCTTGCACATCCCAATGAAATACGCCCATGTCCGAACCCGCATACAACGCATCTGTTCCCGTGGTATCATAGACCAAGGAATTGATTGGCAAATCCGACAACTCTCCTTCTAACTCCTCCCAATTGAGACCTAAATCAGATGATTTCCAGACTTTCTTCGCAAACGAAATGAAGACCGTGCTGTCTTCTCCAAACACCGTCTCCACAGACAAGACAGGATTAGAGCTCAGCGGCAGGTCGTTGCTGAGATTGACCCAAACAATGCTATCGGCCTCAGCCAAGGCATTGTCACATCGGAACAATCTTCGATTGCTTTTCGCGGCAAAGACAATGTTTTCATTGCTGCGATGCCGGTGAACGACGCGCATGGCATTCGCATCAGAACCACCCAATTCTGAGCTAATCTTTTCCCAAACGATGCTGTCCCGCACCGGATGTTTGATATTCATAGATCGCCAAATGTTCAGCAAACCAACGAACATGGTTTCGGAATCTTCTTCGGATACAGTGAACGGTGTGGACCACGCTCCACCTTCTGTGATTCCCAAATCGCCATTGGCGACAATGGTCTGGGATTGGATGCCCGGACCGGTGCGGTAGATGCGCCCGTACTGGGAACTAGAAAAGAACCAGTTGGGGTCGTTGGGGTCATAAATGCACTCAAAACCATCTCCTCCACTTCCGCGAGACCATTGAATCCCATCAAATAAGTAAGTGCCATTGTCCTGGTATCCGTTCATGGCATTGGTGCCCGCAAAAGGACTTTGACCAATTTTATAAATCTCCCCGGTGATGATCCCGTGACTGCGGTCTTCCCATTGTTGGTTATTGGCATATCGGTAGATACCACCATCATTCGCAAGCCAAATCTCATTGGTATGTGGATTGGCGGTGAGGTCGTGCTGATCCACATGCAAATAGCTGTCTTGGATATCCAACCACGTCACGCCGGCATCATCGGACCGTTTCATGCGAATGCCACCCACATAAACGCGATCTACCACCACAGGATCGGCTTCCAAGCAGAGATCGTACCATGCCTGTCCTCCTTCCCCATCGCCCGAAGCGCTCCAGCCCATGATATTGGGCGCATCACTCATTTCTTCAAAATTCAATCCGGAATCGGTCGATTTGTAAAATGCACGGTACTCATAGGTTCCGGTTGAAAGAACGTACACATAATCAGGCGCTGCCGGGGTAACGGCTATCACCATGCGTGTGCTGGGTTGAATGCCATCGTTGATATATTCCCAGCTATCACCAGCGTCTTCACTTCGCCAAAAACGGCCGCTACCGGTGCAGTACATAATGCTCGGATTGGTGGGATGCTGGACAATGTCTTTGTAATTCTGAGTATTGCTGGAGACTTGATTCCAAGATTGGCCACCATCCGTTGTCTTGAAAATTCCACTGCTTGTGGCAGCGACAACTTGGTCCTCATTCTCAGGGTGCACCCGTAAATCTCCCACGACATATCCGGAAATTCCGTCATTCGCAAATTCCCAAGTCTCGCCAGCATCAACGGATTTCATGACCCCCATGCCCGGGCTGTCTGACGCATCGCGGTCACCTGTGCCAATGTAAACCGTTGCTGGGTTCGAGGCGGCAAAGTCAATGCCACTGACTCCCAAAGTCGGGAAGTCATCGGTATTGCATGTCCAAGATTGTCCGCCGTCATAGGTTCTCCAGAGCCCTCCTGCTGGAGCACCTGCAAAAATAACATTGGCATCTGATGGATGGAAGGTAATGGCATTCATGCGACCTATGCCTCGGATGTGGTCGCGGGTAGTAATGTCGTCCAATACCGGACCACATACCTTCCAGTTGCCTTCGAGTGAACGACCATTTGCTATGGATTCTGACCACTTGTTGTAGGCTCGAAAAGCGGCATTTCCGTCCAAAACACTGCCGTCCTCTGGATTCGTTCTGCCATCCATCAAGTGCAACCAGCGCTCCACTTGCTTGTATCCCGAACCCTTCACACGTGCTCTTCCCGCCCAACGTGATTCAAACTGCGTGCGAATTTGTTCAGGACTTGCAGCAGGACTCTGCATCAAGACCGACCAGTCCGGATCATTCGCAGGGTTGAGCAGGTTGGTTTGTGCTTCAATCTGCAATGCAATAAAAACAACGAAACAACAGGAAATGAATAGACGCATCATCGCTTCGGATTTCGGTTTTGAATTGGCAATTTAGGTTGGAAGCGACAACATGACCGACATTTTAGGAGACTCGTCATTATTCAAGGGTCAGTTTGTCAGTTTTTCGCGCACAAATGGCATTGGCGCAATGATTGATACAACGACAACAAAGACACTAGAACCATGCAAACAGGAAACATCAACGTCCAAACGGAGAACATTTTTCCAATCATCAAAAAGTTCCTCTATAGCGATCACGAAATCTTCCTTCGGGAATTGGTATCAAACGCAGTAGATGCCACCCAAAAGCGAATCACGCTCGGAAAATTGGGCGAAGTCAATGCAGTAGAGGGAAATACGTCGATTGAAGTCATTCGAGACGAGACCAACAAAACGCTGACTATCCGGGATCGGGGCATTGGAATGACCGAAGATGAAGTCAATAAGTACATCAATCAAATTGCCTTTTCTGGCGCAACCGAATTCTTAGACAAATACAAAGGAGAAGAAGCCAAAACGGCCATCATTGGACATTTTGGACTCGGTTTTTACTCCGCATTCATGGTCGCTAAACACGTTGACATCATCACCTGGAGTCAACGAGAAGGGTCGGAACCCGTGAAGTGGAGCTGCGATGGATCCCCCGAATACACCATTGACAAAGTTGAGAAAGATGAGCGCGGAACGGATATCGTGCTCCACATCGCAGATGATAGCGAAGAATTCTTGACGGATGAACGAATCCAAGGCATTCTCAACAAATATTGCAAGTTTATGCCGGTGGAAATCATCCACGGAACCCAAACCGAAATGGTCGATGATCCGACCGGTGAGAAGGACGAGGAAGGAAATGTCAAAAAGACAGAAAAGGTATCGCCCCGAATTGTAAATGAGGCATCACCCTTGTGGAGCAAAGCACCCGCGGACCTCAAAGATGAAGATTATCAGAAATTCTATCGGGACTTGTATCCGATGAATTTCGAAGACCCGCTTTTCCATATTCATTTGAACGTTGACTTCCCTTTCAATTTGACGGGCATCCTCTATTTCCCTCAACTGAAGAAAGAAATGGAATTGCGCAGGGATAAAATTCACTTGTATTCCAACCAGGTCTTCATCACCGACAATGTCGAAAACATCGTCCCGGATTTCCTGACCCTTCTGCACGGTGTGATTGACTCCCCTGACATTCCGCTCAATGTTTCACGTTCCTATCTTCAGGAAGATGCAAACGTCAAGAAAATCAGCGGACACATCTCCAAGAAGGTTTCTGATAAGTTGAACGCCATGTTCAAAAAGGATCGGGAAACCTTTGCTTCACAGTGGGATGACCTCCGAATTTTCGTGGAATACGGCATGCTTACGGATGAGAAATTCATGGATCGAGCGAAAAAATTCATGTTGTTCAAGGACACCGATGGCACTTGCCATACGCACGAAGAACTCATTGCGCTGGTCGGTGAGACACAAAAGGACAAGAACGGAAAGGTCATTCTGCCTTATACAGCCGATGCAAAGGCACAGCACAGTTTCGTTTCCGCCGCAAAGGAGCGCGGATACCAAGTGCTTGTAATGGAAGGTCCACTTGCCGCCCACATGGTCCAGAAGCTTGAAGAAGCATATCCGGATGTGCAATTCAAGCGTGTGGATTCCGACGTAGCGGACAACTTAATCGAATCCGACGAAGCTGCAGAAAGCACTTTGGACGAAAAACAAGAGGAAGCCTTGAAACCTGTCATCGAAGGGGCATTCCCGGGCGATGCGTATAAGGTTAAATTCACCGCTATGTCTCCAACCGCTGCGCCACTTACCATCACACGTTCTGAATTCATGCGCCGCATGAAGGAACAACAAGCTGTCGGCGGCGGTGGAGGCTTTCAAATGTTTGGAGCGATGCCGGACAATTACGATGTCACGGTCAACTCAAACCACCCGATCGTTCAAAAAATCCTCACGGAGAAGAACGAAGAAGTCAAGCAAAAATTAGCCAAGCGTGCAGGTGATTTGGCACGACTGTCGCAAGGATTGCTCGAAGGCGAAGAACTGACCGCCTTCATCGCGGAGGGATACGGCGAGCTATCGTGAGCCGCTACGGATCTTGGATTGGAGGTGCCATTGGTTGGGCCTTTGGAGGCCCTATCGGAGCCATTATGGGCTTTGCCTTTGGAAAAATGTTCGCCGACAGCAGCCTGGCACAAAACGAAGCGGGGACAGGAGGTGGCAGCAGGAACCGCCAATCCACGCAGGCGGGCGATTTCTCGATTTCCCTCTTGGTATTGAGCGCGGCTGTTATGAAAGCGGACGACCGAATCCTGCAGTCTGAATTGGACTATGTCAAAGGGTTTCTGCGCAAAAATTTTGGCGAAGCCAAAGGGGCACAATTGACATTGCTGCTCAGGGATGTGTTGAAGCAATCCATCGGAATTCGAGAAGTCACGATCCAAATCAAACAGAATATGGATGTGGCCAAACGTCGCCTCCTGCTGCAATATTTATTTGGAATCGCACAAGCTGATGGAGAAATACACCCTGCCGAGCGGGAACTCATTCAGCAAATTTCCCATTGGATGGGGATTTCAAATGCCGACTTCAAAAGCATCGAAGAAATGTTCGTTGGATCCACCACTGATCCCTACACTGTATTGGAGATTGAGCGCACCGCGACAGATGCTGAGGTCAAAAAGTCATACCGGAAACTGGTGGTGAAATTTCATCCTGATAAAACCCAAGATCTCGGGGACGACTACCGCCATCAAGCACGTGAGCGATTTCTGGCCATTCAAAAGGCCTACGAACAAATTAAGCGCGATAGAGGTATAAAATAGCACGACCGCTTTGGATACCGGCGGCACGATGGTTAACCTTGGCATCCCATTATTCGAAATGATTATGAACAAAAGCACATTCCATTCGCTATTCCTCATTTTCCTTGGAGGAGCCATGGCTATCCTTCCTGCCGAAGCATTCAGCCAGCGTGGTAAAAAGTCAAAGAAAAACAAGGGTACTGAGAATACTACTCCACCGAAACGTGGAGGGAAAGATGACCCCAAGGAACTGAAGGAGCTGACCAAAGACGCTGTTGCCCTCGAAGGACTTTTTACGCTTTACTCCGACACCTCCAACGGCAAAGGCTGGATGGCGATCCCCGATAGTATGCTGGAGAAACCGTTCATCTACTTTTCGCACGTCGAAGATGGTGTAGCGGAATCGGGCTATACGCGGGGCAGCTACCGCAACAGCAAGGTGATTACTTTTCATAAGCACTTCAATCGAATTGAAATTCATGCGGAAAACACCAATTATTATTTCGATTCTGAATCTCCGTTGTCCAAAGCCAATGAAGCCAATATCAATACGCCAATCCTTGCGAGTCTGAACATCGAAGGCATTGATTCATCGAAAACGGTTTACGCCATAGCGAATGCTGAGTTGTTTTTGAAAGAAGGGTTGGAAATGATCAAAAGGCCATCGCGGAAGCCCGGTGAATCCGTCCTCGGCAAACTATCGCGCGACAAATCCAAAATCCACAGCATCAATAACTACCCAGAAAATACTGAGGTTACCGTTGATTATGTTTACGATAATCCTGCGCCGAAAGTTGGTGGGGCCGCGATTGAAGATGCACGCGCCATTACCGTTCGCTACCAACACAGCATTCTCAATCTTCCGGATGAAGGGTTTACGCCTCGGCCCGACGATGCGCGCATCGGCTATTTCGCTACCCAAACAGAGGACATGACCTCCACTTCATCCACCCCATGGAAGGACATGATCCACCGGTGGCGACTGGAGAAACAGGATCCCGAAGCGGCAATGTCCCCTCCTGTGAAGCCCATTGTTTGGTGGATTGAGAATACCACTCCATACGAATTCAGAGAATATATCCGGACGGGCGTCGAAAAATGGAACCAAGCATTCGAATTAATCGGATACGAAAATGCTGTTCAGGTCAAAGTTCAGCCCGATACGGCCGAATGGGATGCCGGGGATATTCGCTACAACGTGTTGCGTTGGACGTCCTCCCCTAGCCCCCGTTACAGCGGTTACGGACCGAGCTTTGTGGACCCAAGAACGGGCGAGATATTAGGTGCCGACATTATGTTGGAGTGGAGCGGAATGACCGGCCGGCTGTGGCGGTCAGAAGTATTTCAGAACGCAGGGTACGAGGATTGGACGGAAGAACAAACCGCACCTTCGTCTCGCGCTCAATATGCGGAGTTCATTCACCGATGCGATGCAGGATCTGTCCATGCGCAGCAAACACTTTTTGGCGCGGCCGCTCTCCGCATGCGATCGTTCAATGAAGATGACCAGGAGAAATTCACACGTGAAACACTTCATCGCCTTGTGCTCCACGAAGTAGGGCATACACTCGGATTGAGCCACAACATGGCAGGATCAACCATGCAAAGTCCATCTGACCTCAAGAACGCTGAAATTGTCAACGCTGAGGGAATGTCCAACAGTGTGATGGATTATCCTTCCATCAATTTTGCACGAAACAAGGAAGAGCAGACCAAATTTTTCGATGATGCCCCCGGACCTTATGATAAATGGGTCATTGAATACGGCTATTCCGCGGGTGTTTCCAATGCATCCGAAGAAGCCGAACGACTCGAAACGATCTTACGCAAATCCAATGCTCCCGATTTGGTTTTTGGCAATGACGCCGATGACATGCGCCGACCGGGTGGAGGGATGAACCCTGATGTCAATATCTACGACCTTTCGGATGACCCCGTATCGTACGCTTCAGAACGGTGTGATTTGGTCAATGACTTGTTGCCGAACATCATCAATGAATATGCAGGAGACGAACAGTCTAGCTTTCAAGAAGTGCGACGTGCCTACCTGACCTTAACGGGAGAATACATCACCCAACTGGGCGTCATGACGCGGCAAATTGGCGGTGTCCGTTACAATCGCGCGCATCCTTCCCAGCAAACGGAAGCTCCGCTCCAACCGGTATCCGAAGTGGATCAAAAGAAAGCGATGAAAGCCTTAGCGACTTATGCGTTCGCCCCCAATGCTTTTGACGGTGCTGAATCTGTTTACGGCTATCTGCAAAGCCAGCGCCGAGGCTTTGGTTTCTTTGCTCAGCCAGAAGACCCCAAGATCCATGCTCGAATCGCCTCGGCACAAAAAAATGCGTTGCGTCATTTGCTTCATCCTCGCGTACTGCAGCGTCTGATCGATGCCGCTGAATATGGAAACACCTATGGCATTGACGAACACATGAATGCCTTGACCGATGCTATTTTCAAAGCGGACTTGAGAAGTACGGTGAATACACAGCGGCAGCAATTGCAGATTGAATATGTCAAAAGCCTCGTTTCTGCACTCAGTCCGAAAGCGGGATATGATGTCATTACGCAGTCCATGGTATTGTCGACATTGAAGCGGATACAACGCGATCAGCGAAACGCTTCGTCGCCAAACGCCCTGACCCGAGCGCACCGAGATCATATCACCTTCCTCATTCAAAAGGCCTTGGAAGCTTGATCGGATTCGGTTGAAAAACTGTGGAGAACTGAGGGAGGAAACGGTCACGTACTGTTTCCTCCTTTTGCTTTGGCTCTTATCTTCAGCACATGTTTCGCCCTTCCCACAGTTCCGGATTTTCATGACGCAACATGATCGACAGTTCAAGGTGATGGGAGGAACGTTGGAGCACGACGTTTGCTCCTATATCGCATCCATGCTTCAAGAACAAACACTCGAAGTACATGTAGGCTGCGATAGCCAAAATTACAAGCGCCACACGGTCTATGTTACTACTGTCGTTTTCCGATATCCCGGAAACGGTGCACATGTCATATACCGCAAAGAAAAAGTGCAGAAAATCAATGATTTATGGACTAAGCTGTGGGGAGAAACTGAACGGTCAGTGGCACTGGCAACGTTGATTCTTGAAGAGTGCGGGCTGCGAGTGAAACAAATTGACCTCGATTATAACTCTGACCCAAGCTACCCTTCTCAGAAATTGATTTCGGCCTCTTCAGGTTACATTGCCTCACTTGGCTTTGAGGCCAAAGCCAAGCCCAGTCTACTCATGGCAGCTTGGGCAGCTAACGTTCTCTGTCATTGACTCTTTCGTGCATTCCCTGCTGCTTTCGCAGGTGCCGGAAAAATCTCATTCAAGATCTCTTCACGGTGGCTAAAAATGCCATGGACCTTCTTGTGTATTGGTGCTCCAAAAAGCTCCCCTACAAATCCTCCCGGAAGTCCATAGTGCAAAACATCTTCCATTAAAACGCCACCGTCAGATTCGGTGAATCGGTGTAAGTGATGCCAGAACCGATAAGGCCCAAAGCGCTGTTCATCAATGAAGTAAGACCCCGGAACCGCTTGAGTAATCTCGGTCACCCAATTCATCGGAATGCCCAAAAATGGTCGGATTCGGTAGGTGATGATTTGCCCAGTGAAGGTAGGCTCGTTTGCACCTGTTAGAATTTCGAAGGACATGTCCTCGGGTGTGATTCGATCCAAATTCCCAGGCACACTGAAAAAGTCCCAGGCCTCCTGCAATGTAATGGGAAGCCATTGCGTGCTTTCTAAACGGTGCATTTTCATAACTAAGAAACGAATCCATGGCTCGGATTGTTCAGTTCAATTTGCGTAAAAAAAATGAAGCATCCGCCGTTGCAGATGCTTCACTACGATTCACAACTAGGTCCTCCAAGGACGTAAACGTCCCATGACCTGTACTCAAATATAATTCATTAAAAGGCTAAATACAACATTTAGTGGTTTTATTATATACTTACAGCTATCATTATTTCGACTCAAAAATCAAGACAATACACCACCCTAAAAACACAAAGTCAAGGTCTACCTTTGCCCCATGTCCTCCAAGGCTCACTTTCTTCCATTGTTCATCTGCATCAACGTGATTGCACTTGTCATGATCCCAAGTGCTGAATGTTCCGCTCAATCACTGGCTGAGCAGTGGTCCTCGCGTGTTCAACAACGGTCTGAATTGTTGGATTTTCGCGAATTCGAACGCGCCAACCCCGACTGGAAAGTGCAGGAATCGAAACCATCATTGAAAGCGGCTGTTCCGGCATTGGATGAACTGGAGACGGCTTTGCTGCCTTGGGGAGAGAACAAACCGGCCATTGACCAAACCATGCAGGTTTTATTTGAGAACAATTACCACTGTGCCCAAATTATCGGAGTTCTGCATGGTCGGTATGGCGGATTCATCGAGCGCGAATTGGAGGCTGCCTCTTTGCCCAGTTCGTTTCAATGGGTCGCTGGATTGATCTCAGTATTCAATGCCGCACATGAGGAAAAAGGTGCTGCTGGCATTTGGGGAATTAATAGCGATTTGGGTCAGGCCCATGGACTCATCCAAGCAAACGGCATCGACCAGCGAAAACTCGTGGTCGAGTCGACCCGGGCATTCGTTCGAGAATTGGAACGCCTGGAACGCAGATTCCCCAACGATGCGCACCGAGTGCTTGTCGCTTATTGGAAAGGGATGGCATACGCCACGCGATGGACTGGGAAACCGGGATACGACAAAAGCATCGATGAGCAGCTAACGCTGTTGAAGGTATTAAGCCGCTTCATGGTCAACATTGAGCGTCCCTCATTTGACCTGGATTGGGTGGAACAGGCCCAAACATGGCAACCCCTTCCCTGCGAAGGCGAAGGCATCAACCGCAGTCAGCTCATAGCAGAGGGTGTAATCAATGGGCCGGCACTATCCGAGCTTCTGCCTTGGTGGACTTCCGATTTTTTGTCTTGCGCAGACGCACAAAAATATGGGACAAGCATTCCTCGCCCCCATGCAGAGCAGCTCGAACTAGCCCCCGAACTGCCGAAGACAGACACCCCGAGTGGTGAGACCGTTCATGCAGAACCGAGCCTTCCGTCCGTTGCCGTGATTGAAGAATCTGCCTCTATTGCAGCAGTTCGTTGCATTCTGCATACCGTAAAAAAAGGAGATACCCTTTGGAATATCGCTCAGCGCTATCCTGGCACAACCCCAGAGGATTTGGCAGAAATAAATGAAATCTCTGATTACATTCGCATCGGCCAAACCCTCTGTGTGCCGGATTTAAAATGAAACCCAACAAGCAGCCGGTCTCCCGCTCCATCGCTTTCCTAGCGGCTGTATTCTTGGCCCTATTTATCTTCCTCTCTCGCCCCGCCTCTTTGGAGACCCTCATCTGGAAATTCCCGCGCTGGGTCGACCTTCAAGAAGAAGACTCCACGGTCACTGTCGAAGAAATCAAAACATTGCTGGACAACTACCAGCAATTCTCTATTCAGGAAGTAAAGGATACACTGGAAACTGCTCCAAGCTTGGCATCCGCAATAGAAGCAGATTCTTTGCATCCCATCACTCCACTGCCCGCGGAAGCCGTCTCGGTGGGAGGCGAATCGTATGCTCGTGAAGATGCCGGAGATGTCTTACACCCCGATCTGTTGCTGCAAGGAAACGAACGCGCGTTTGAGCGCTTAGCATCGTTTTTTTCTAAACTTAACAGGCCATTGCGCTCTCCGAGCTTGCATATCTTTCACTTTGGAGACTCGCAAATTGAAGGCGATCGCATCACGGGTGTACTTCGTTCTAAATGGCAGGAAACATGGGGTGGTTCAGGCCCTGGATTTCTCGCGCCTGCCCAACCCATTCCTTCCCTTTCCATGAGACAGGAATGGTCCAGCCATTGGAAACGATTCACCCGCTTTGGTAAAGTGGACAGCACCATTGAGCACAACCGGTATGGAATGTTCGCCGCTTTTGCACAGCACGAAAACAGCATGGATGAAATTTCACCATGGATACGATTCACACCTCATCCGAGAAGCTTCAAACGGAATCGAATCTTTGACCAAATTCACCTCGTTCTGGGCCGGACTGACACTGCTTCATCGCTGACCTTGGAATTGAATAACGACACGCTAAAATCAATTCAACTGGAAGTTGACTCCTTACACTCGACACTCGTTGTACCAATTCCGCAAGACAGCACGGCAGTGGGCTCTTTCGAGTCATTGAAAATCAGTTTTGAAGGAATCTCTCCCGAATTCCACGCCGTTGGGCTTTGGTCTAAATCCGGAATTGTCGTCCACAATGCCGCTATGCGTGGCAGTTCTGGCACCTTATTTCGGCAATTGAATCGAGTACAATTGACCGCCCAGCTTCAATCTGTTCGCACCGAAATGATCATGCTCCAATTCGGAGGAAACGCGGTACCCTACCTCAAGGATTCCACCTCAATCCGAAGGTTTGGTGGTTGGTTTGCTTCGCAAATCCGATTGTTTCAAGCGATTCTTCCGGAGGTGCCCATCCTCGTGATCGGTCCGTCTGACATGTGCGAGAAAAAGGGAACGCGCATGCAGACTTACCCCATGCTTCCATTTGTACGTGACGTCATGAAATCAATCACCATGCAAGAGAATGCCCTTTATTGGGATGTTTTTGAAGTCATGGGTGGCTCCGGATCAATGGCTGCCTGGGTTGAATCATCTCCCCCACTCGCCAGTCCAGACCACGTGCACTTCACCCCCCAAGGGGCCCGAGAAATCGCCAATCTTCTCAATAAAAGCCTCCAAACCGAATGGGCACTTTGGCAGGCTTGGCAGGCGGATTTGACCTTATCCGATGCGCTATGATGGGGTATAAGCGCATCATCATCAGCTGCACCTTAACAGCCACCGCGGCGTCCGCTGTATTTTGCCAATCGTTGCCACAACGTGGCGTTCAAACAGCCCCAGCAATCGCCGCTGAAATCCCAATGAACAGCGACTCCTTCACCCGGCTGTGGGCAACGATGGACTCCATTCATCATCGCCAAGCCGCAGAGCTATCCATTCTGTACATCGGTGGGTCACATATCCAAGCGGGATGGATTGGGCATTTTATTCGTGAGCAAATGACCCTGCTGGGCCCAAGCGCTTCTTGGAGCAGAGGATTGATGCTGCCGTATCGTCTGGCCAAAACCAACACCCCCACTCACTTTCGCACGGAGATGACAGGGAATTGGACAGGCCTGAGATGCCCACAATCCAGTTGGGAAACGAGCAGTCAAGTCAGGTTCAACGGCACAGGAATTCAAGCACGAACAGCATCAAGTCTAGCATCTATTCAGCATGTGGCATATTTGCCTGACTCCGCACGATTCAGTTCGAATGCAATTGATATCTGGACCAACGCACGAGCGAATGAGTTTGCGATCGATGCAGGCAAGGTGGGGATGAACATCACACCGTTGGAAGACGAAATTGGGTGGCGCATTGCCTTGGATGCGCCGATCGATACCCTTCGATTGACTTTCCAATCTTCTTTGAATCGATCCGACCCGATCGCTTACGAAGGCCTCTATGCATCGCGCGAGGGGAATTCCCCGCACCTCGTATTCAACGAGTGGGGCCACAACGGACTGCACATCGCTGACGTAAACACTTGCTCAGACTTTTCACACTTGATTGAACGAATGAACCCCGATCTCATCATCCTAGGAATTGGATTGAATGATGCGATGAATGAAGGTGGCTTCAAGATTCAGAGCTTCGCTACGGAATATTCAAAGGCCATAGCGAGCATCCAAAAAACGGCACCGCTGGCCGCTCTTCTGCTTTTGAGCAATACCCCCGTTCACCAGCCATCTAAAATTGCAGAGGAACAATCTGCACGAATCCAATCATTTCTGCAGTCGTGCGCCGCAACAGGTGATTTTGGATTTTTTGATTTGGGAATGGCCCTTGGAGGACAAAAAAACACAGCAACTTGGTTGGCTAACGATTGGCTTCAACCTGACGGAATTCATTACACCCGGGAGGGCTATGGTCAAATTGCACGCCTGCTTTATGGGGCAATATCCCAAGCTTATCAATGCGATTTTCATTCCCGTAATTCGAATGAACCATGAGCGCCCTTGACCTCAGCCCAAGCCAATCGTTCACCTTTCTTTCCCCCGAATTTTGGGGGTTTATGGCTTTCGTATTGGTTGGAATATGGGCCAGCGAACACAAGCTCCGGGTTCGGAATGCTTTCCTCTTTTTCGTTAGTCTTTTGTTCTACTGGAAAACCAACGGCTGGTTCGTAGGACTGTTGGTTTTGTCCACAACCATTGACTGGGGAATTGGATGGCAAATTCATCGGTCCGAAGGTGTTCGAAGAAAGCTATGGTTAGCCGCCAGTGTTATCGCCAACTTGGGGATGCTCTGCTTTTTCAAGTATGCCTATTTCTTTGCCGATGCGCTGAGTCCGCTGCTCGGAACGCATTGGAATCCACACCTTGCACTTGGTCAATGGTCCAACGCGCATTTAGGAACCACATTTCGCGTGGATCAAATCCTGCTGCCTGTCGGCATTTCATTTTACACCTTCCAAACGTTATCGTACAGCATTGATGTTTACCGTAGGCAAATTGCCCCTTGTTCGAGCCTATTGGACTTCGGATTCTTTGTGAGCTTTTTCCCTCAGCTTGTGGCCGGTCCAATTGTCCGGGCCAAGGATTTTATCCCTCAACTTCATCAGCCTTATTCCCTGACAAAAAGCGAGTTTGGAATGGCTCTTTTTTGGATCATCAATGGGTTGATTAAGAAGATCTGGCTGGCGGACTACTTGGCCGTCAATTTGGTTGATCGTGTTTTTGCCAACCCTGGCAGCTTCAGTGGGTTCGAAAATCTTCTAGGGCTCTACGCTTATAGCTTGCAGGTTTATGCTGATTTCAGTGGATACACGGACATGGCTATTGGCATTGCTTTGTTAATGGGGTTCCGCTTGCCATTGAATTTCAAATCCCCCTACAAAGCACGTAGCGTGGGCGAGTTTTGGCAGCGCTGGCACATCAGCCTCTCGAGCTGGCTAAAAGATTACCTCTACATACCCATGGGAGGAAACCGCACTGCGAGCAGATTCACATACGTCAGTTTGGGCTTCTTTCTGCTCTTTTTTCTGCTGCTACTCCCGAGCACAGGTGCTCGGCTCATTGCGATGGGGTGCATTCTTCTCATCGTTGCCACTTTGCTGGCATTCCCAAGCCAACGCAATCGGTTCAGCACCAATATTAATTTAATGGTCACCATGCTCCTCGGTGGATTGTGGCATGGAGCGAGTTGGAACTTTGTGCTTTGGGGAGCCTTGAATGGAATCGGCTTGATCGTATACAAAGGTTGGCGCCACATCAGTCCATGGGAAAAACGAAACCATTGGTGGAAGCATGCCATTGGCATGCTATTAACCTTCCACTTCATCTCTGCCACCCGAATTTGGTTTCGCTCCGGAAGTCAAGTGACATGGGAAAATTTGAGCCAACCGCATCAAATCTGGAACGAATGGTTCACAGCGAACACTATGCTCACCCAGATTACTCAACGCTTCTGGAGGAGTCCTTTCGCCGAGATTATGGAAGCGAATCGTTACGTCCTGCTCATCATGGCAGCAGGCATGGCGATTCACCTCGTGCCAGAAAGGTGGAAGATGAACTACCGAAAAGTCTTTTCTGAATCTCCGCTGATCGTGCAATTTGGAACGACCTTGGCTGCGATTGGGCTGGCTTATCTTGGCATGAGCTCAGGACTCCAGCCCTTTATTTACTTCCAATTCTAAAAGCCGCCGATACAATGATTACTCAACAACCTCTACTTCCTGGTATGCACTGCAGTTGCTGCTCGCATGTGCGCAAGAAGTCATGATCACGGCTATGGAAAGCATTCCCATCGCAAAAATGAGAACTTGTTGGATGCGCACGTGGTTAATTTTGTCTGAAAACATAGCGAAGAGGTTTCATCCCTTAAACGAGATCGAGTCAAAATTAGTACATCTTTTTGACTTTCGCGATAAAAACGAATGAGATCATGACCTCACCAACCCCATCTGCACCTCAAAATCCGCTCCGCATTCTTTTCGGAACCATGGTCGTGCTCCAGTTCATTCTTCTCGTAGACTTCATCATTGAGCCCGACGAGGCAAGCATCCTGAATGCATTATTTCACTTTATTCAAGAGCAGCGAAGCGCGCTGCTGTTGGCACAATTGTTCGGTTGTGCCATTTTATTTGTCGACGCCATTGTGCGCTTTGACCACCTCAAGCACCGCTGGCTTCATTGCATCGGAATTGGACTCTTAATTTGCCACTGGATGTTTCAAATGTTCGTGCACTTTCTGTCCAGCTCCTACCTCGTTTGATTTTATTTAATCCTGTTGGTATTGATAATCTGAATCATCCAGTCGTTCGGGTATGGAACGAAACAGCTCAAAACGCTGTTGAATGAAGCGAATGAACTCGTATTGGCTCCATTCCTGCAATAGCTCGTCCCCCGGGTCACTGAATGCGATGAAATCATCGAACTCATCGGGTTCCAGCAAAATAATTTCATAGTTCACATACTTCACAAAGAGTTCCCTCAGCAAAGCGTGCCGGCGATCACGGTTTTCAAATTGAGCCACCAACCGCTTGCTCTTTTCCTCCCGATTCAGCATCTGATAGAGAAATGTGATGGGACTGCTCAACGCATCGACAGATGTCAGTCTGAAATCTTCTTCATTGTATCCCAGGGTCTCGATATCGCGCAAGATTTCGCGCAGTTCACGCGGAGCCACTACTTCTGCCGTGCCGACTTCAACAGACAATCGATGCAATCGCACTTCCCATTCCCATTGTTTCCCTTGGACTGGAGCCACACGCTCGCGTGTATGAAAACCAATTGCACCGAATGCGATCGTATCTCCCGGGCACACTGCAAGTAGAAATTGTCCCCTCTGATCTACAAATTGTCCTCCTCCATCCATGCCCCGATTGACCACCATCGCCGCAGGTATCATCCTTCCGGATTCATCTACGACGGAACCCGAAATAAACATCAGGCTATCGCAACGGTCACTCAACCCGTTTTGACCGGAAGCTGCTCCAACGACCAGAACCGACAAAACCCAACACAACGTTCGTAAAAAAGTGAACAACATACCTGCAAGATAGGACGCTTCGGTTGTTAACTTGGGCTCATGGCCGACCAATTGTCCCCGTCAAATCGTTCCAAAGATGCCGCACAAAAAGCGGCGAAAGGCCGCATTTCGAATGCACGAAGCCTGAATAGGGACCCAATGGAATGGGCCCATGAAATCCGACAAGGAAACCGCACGGCACTGAGCCAGGCCATCACCTTAGCTGAAAGTACCAACCCGCCGGATCAATTGATGCTGGATCATTTGCTTCAAGCCATTGCTCCAGCCAACGCGAAGAAGAATTCGATCCGCATCGGAATCACAGGCGTTCCAGGTGTGGGTAAAAGCACGTTCATCGAATGTTACGGGCAACGATTAATCGATCAAGGACATCGAGTGGCAGTGCTTGCTGTAGATCCCAGCAGCGGCATCAGCAAAGGGAGCCTCTTGGGAGATAAAACACGTATGGAATTGCTCTCAAAGGAATCCAATGCCTACATCCGACCCAGTCCAACTTCGAGTGCGTTGGGCGGAATTACCCGTGGCACACATGAAGCCATTTTACTTTGCGAAGCTGCTGGTTTTGATCGCATTTTGATCGAAACTGTTGGTGTTGGACAATCTGAAGTTGCCGTCCGTGAATGTTCCGACGCCTTCATCTTATTGATGCTACCGGGAGGAGGAGATGAGTTGCAAGGAATCAAGCGAGGCATTATGGAAATGGCCGATGTCCTTCTCATCAACAAATCCGATGGCAACGGAGTTCCGTTGGCAAGAGAAACTGCCGCCCAATACATGCAGGCCCTCCACCTACTTCCACCCAACCCTGCTGGACATGCGGTTTCTGTTCAATTGATTAGCGCACTTGAAAATCAAGGGATTTTGGAATTTGATGAGCATCTTCAAGTATTGGTCAAAAACTGGAAGTCCAATTCGTCATTCGAACAAAGACGGAATGAACAGGCGATAGCATTGTTTGCAAAGCATGTACAACACTTATCACTTCAAGAGCGCTGGAGCGATCCTGAAGCTAAAAAGCTTTGGTCAGAAAGTGTAAGAGCGCTGCAGGAAGAGAGAACCAATCCATATTCTGCGGCGCGCAATTGGATAAAACAAGGGTCATGATGCCAATCGGTTTTATTTCCCTCCAATTTGCACTTTCTGCCCTGGCCATTTCAGGCGGCATCCGAAAGGATTGGAATTCCAGTGAGCGAGGGATGCGTTCTGTTAAAGGGGATCGACCATGGTACGTTTGGGTTCTTTTTCTGAGTCCTTCGCTGATGGTCTCCATCGGACTCCTATGGAGCGTTTCAATTTTGGCGGCAATCACGCAACTTCCTCCTGCTCTTCTCGGAATCATTTGGATCCTGGCTTTCGCTCGTTTCATTCATGCAGCGAGCAAGGCATGGAAAATTCAATGGAAGCCCAAAGACGATGAGCCTATGGAGGTCCAAAGAAGGTTGATTCAGCTGCAACACCAACTGCATAAACTAAACGAAAAAGAAGCGTTGGGCTTGCAATTGGAAAAAACAAATCAATCCCAGCAAATCCTCAACCGATACGGCGAACATTTCAAACGTGTTTTATTGACCATCGAAAACCATCTGATTTATGGGGAGCATGACCATGCAGAACATGTAATTACCCTGTTCTCTCGGCATCTAAGGCAACTTCTCCATGAAGGATCCTCCCCCTTCTTATCCCTTGAGGATTCGATTTCACACATCAAAACCCACTTGGAATTGATGGCATTGCTGACCGGCGAACGATTCATTTGTGACGTGGATGATGGCATGCTGGACAAAGCCACCTTGAAACGATGCACAGAGCGGTTTCAATTGGGGCCATGGGTAGAGGAAAGTGTTTGGCCTTATTTCAGTTTAGCTGAAAGGAGCTTGAAAAGCCTCGATCCCATTACGCTCATAATTGACGTGGAAGAAGATCGATTGACTCTGACGTTCTCTGGAAACATGTCCAGTCAGTCGAATGATCTGAATCCGGCTCATTTTCGCTTGCTCGGCAGCTCGGGTGTCAAACCGACCTTCCAACCCCGCCATTCGGCCTTGGAGCTCGCTTGAATCGAGCGGTAGAAATCTCCCTACAAGGCAGCCGCCAAAAAGGCAATGGCATCAACAAGCGAAAAGCGTTGCTGGTCGCCCGTATCCATTTGACGAATCGTCCATTCATCCATTGAACGTTCCTCCTCCCCCGCCATGACCACGAATTTCACGTTCACGTCTGCCGCGTATTTCATCTGCTTCTTCAACTTCGCAACCTGTGGATACGATGAAGCGCGAATGCCCGATTTTCGAAGTGCTGAAGTCATTTGGATGGCGCCAACCTCTGATTCTTCGTCCAACATCAGAACGAGGACCTGAGGACCTGTGCTTGAAGCAGCCGGAAATAATTGGAAATGCTCAAGAACATCATAAATACGATCTGCGCCAAAGCTTATTCCAACGCCGCTCATGCCCTCCCACCCAAAAATTCCAGTCAAATCCGCATAGCGCCCACCACCGCAAATACTCCCGACCGGCGCATCTTTCACCCTGACTTCAAAAATAGCACCTGTGTAGTAATTCAACCCCCTGGCCAATGTGGGGTCAAACGAAATGCACGATGCGGGCACACCCGAATCTATTGCGTTTTGAAGCAACTTCATCACCTCGCGGTAGGCCGTTTGAGCTTCATCATCATCCGGACGCAAAAGTCGATGAACACCATCCAGCCGTGCCATCGAGTCATCCGAAGCAAGCAATGCAAACAAGCCCATAACTTGAGAAATTTGGCCTTCATTCATCCCGCGCTCACCAAGTTCTTTTCGGACTCCACTATCGCCAATTTTGTCCCACTTGTCCAGCGCTACCGTCAACTCTGAAAATTGATCCTCTATGCCCCACGATCGCGCCAAGCCATTGAGCAAACGACGATCATTGAGCATGATTTGATACCCTGGAACACCAAGCCTATCGAGTACTTCGTGAAACAACAACATCAAATCCAGTTCACACAAAATACTATCCGAACCAATGATATCTGCATCACACTGGGTGAATTCTTGGTATCGGCCTTTGCCTGGTCGATCTCCGCGCCAAACATTTTGCATTTGGTACCGTCGAAATGGAAAGGCCAAGTCGTTCCTGGCCATAACTACGAACCGCGCAAAGGGCACCGTCAAATCATATCGAAGGGCTTTTTTTGAAATACTCGGAAGCAGTCCTTTGGAATCTTTCTTCTCTAACGCTTCGGAATCAGCTTTCGTCAAAAAGTCTCCATTATTGAGCAGCTTGAATATTAATTGGTCGCCCTCATCGCCATATTTTCCGGTCAAGGTCGAGAGCGATTCCATGGCTGGCGTCTCAATCGGTTGGAATCCATACCGCTCGAAAGCATCCCGCATGATGGAAAACATCCAATTTCGCCGCGCCATGACGACAGGGCCAAAGTCTCGCGTTCCTTTGGGAATAGAAGGTTTACTCATGACGCGAAACTTAACGTTTGTTGCGACGCCTAAGCTGAATGAATGCGACAATGGTCAGAATGGCCATGCCTAGAAATACGTATTGCATGCTGATTGATTTGTTTCAAGGCGCTAAATTCGGGAATTGATGCAGACGAACGCAATTCCAAGGCAGCTTTCAGGACACAATGGAGCCATTTATGATTCCTGCTGGGATAATTTTCGCCATGAATGGCTGACTGCTGGCGGTGATGGCGTAGTTGCCGCATGGAGCGAAATTGAAGACCAAAATGGACGAGCATGCTTTCAGTCAGAACATGCCTTTTTTGCCGTTCAGGCGTTGGAGGCTGGCCCCATCGCGGGAACCGAAGCCGGCGAATTGATGCTGTTGGATGCTTCGGGCGCACCACGGAAAATTGCCGCCCATGACCAGGGGATATTTTCATTGACTCCCGTCGGAGCCAATCAATTTTTCTGTGGCGGCGGAGACGCCCGCATTACGCGGTGGAACGGACTTTCAATGACCGGGGAATGGCACTGGAAAGGTGCGACGAAGATCCGTGTGATTTGCCCTTCCGAAGCGGGAATCTTGGTCGGTAGCTCATCAGGGAGCGGCCTCATAGCACCAGCATTGTCCGGGCCGCATGACTTGGCAAAAGCTATCTCAATCGAAGGGCACGTAGGAGGACTGTATGCCGCGGTGTTCTTGCCGGAAAAAGCCGTCTGGTTAACCGGAGGGCGTGACGGGCACATTCGTGTTTGGACAACAGAAGGCAAAGCGTTGCTCGCGACTCCCGCGCATGAAGCTGCCATTTACCGAATGGCTGTGCATGGGAATCTTGTATACACAGCGAGTCGAGACAAAACCGTTAAATCGTGGAACGTCAGTGACTTATCCTTCGTCTCGAAATGGAGCCACAAAAATGGTGGAGCAAAGCGATCGGTGAACGCGCTCAGCGTTGGAGGCACGAAACAAGAGTGGTTGCTGTCGGCTGGGGATGATCGTATGATTCGTATCCTCCCGATAAAGGCATAGCCCAAGGGTGCTTACCACGCAATCGGACTTTGCCCCCTTAGAACAAGCCAATCATTGGATCGACTGAATGGTTTAGACCCCCAAAATCCTCGGTAAGCAGACAACGGACTGGGGTGCGGTGATTCCAACACCAAATGATCGGAGCGATGCACAAATACCGCCTTCTTTTGGGCCTCTTTCCCCCACAAGATGAACACCACAGGGTTTTCAAGCTCACAGAGTGCCCTGAACAACCCGGTCGTCAACTCCTGCCAGCCCAAATCGTGATGCGAACCCGGCGCACCTTCTCGCACGGTCAAGACGTCGTTCATCAAAAGCACCCCTTGGGCTGCCCAATGGGCCAGAGCACCTTGACCATTCGATAAGACATCCACAGGCCAAGAGCGCTGCAAATCAGACTCGTACTCCCGCACGATGTTGCGCAGTGATGGCGGCCAATCCACGCCCTGCTTCACAGAAAATGCGAGTCCATCAGCTTGCCCGAATCCGTGGTAAGGGTCTTGACCACAAATAACGACTTTCACTTCAGCAGGTACGAGCCCATTGAACGCCTTGAGTTCGCTTCCTTCGCTCGGAAAGCATCGATGATTCAACCGCTCCCACCGCAATGAAGCCTCGAGTCTCTTCCAGTCAATTTCCACGCCAACTGAAGCTAAAGCATTGATCCAGATGGGATTAAATTGTTCTTTCATTTAAGGCCGCTACCATTTCGCAGTTAAAATTCGCTTGCATCGGACTCGTTTCCAACCTTGGTTGTGAAAAACATGGGAAACGTCGCTGTAAAAATGCTTTTTTGATAGCAGAGGAACAAGTATTTTTGTCCATTCCTTTTTTCAAAAAACCGCGTGCGAGCGCTGAAAATATTTCCCCTTGCCGTTAGCCGATTCATCACTTAAAGAAAAATTAGAAGCCAACAGAGGGAAAAACCTTTACGGCTACCAGGAAGCGGCCATCACAAATTTGATGGGCCGGATGGATAAGTTTCCAGAGCGTTACAACCTCTTGTTCCAATTGCCAACAGGAGGTGGTAAAACGGTCATCTTTTCAGAATTGGCCAAACGCTACATCCTCGAAACAGGAAAACGAGTATTGATTTTGACGCACCGAATTGAATTATGTGGCCAAACCAGCCGCATGCTCAATGATATAGGCATCCCGAACAAAATCATCAACAGCAAGGTCAAGGAACTCGAAGAAGAGGACGATCACTGGTGTTTCGTTGCCATGGTGGAAACCCTCAATAACCGCCTCAATGATGAGCGTATTGGATTCGAAAACCTGGGATTGGTAATCATTGACGAAGCCCACTACAACAGCTTTCGCAAGCTCTTTGGTTATTTTTCTGAGCAAATCATTCTGGGGGTTACCGCCACACCACTCAGCTCAAACATCAAACTCCCGCTCAAAGACAACTACAACGAATTGCTCGTGGGTGAATCCATTTCATCCCTCGTCGACCAACAGTTCCTCTCGAAGGCTACGACCTACAGTTACGATGTGAATTTGCGATCCTTGAAGATTGGCATCAACGGCGACTATACCGTGAGTAGTTCCGAGCGGCTCTACGGCAATTATCTGATGCAGGAGAAACTGCTCTATGCATACGAGGAAAAGGCCAAAGGGACGAAAACATTGATTTTCAACAACGGCATCAATACGTCGAAACAAGTGCAAGCGATGTTTGAGGAGGAGGGGTATGATTGCATGCACCTCGACAATACGCACAGTGAAAAAGAGCGCGAAGAAATTCTGGAGTGGTTTGACAAGAAGGAAGATGCGATTCTCAGCTCGGTCTCCATCCTGACGACGGGCTTTGACTCACCATCTGTTCAGACCATTATTCTCAATCGCGCAACCAAATCCCTCACCCTCTACCATCAAATGATTGGGCGGGGGTCGCGTGTACTTCCGAAGAAAAAAACATTCAATGTTATAGACCTCGGGAACAACGCCCGTCGTTTCGGTCTTTGGGAAGCCCACATCAATTGGACAGAAATTTTCAAATCGCCCAATTCCTTCATCGAAGGATTGTACACGGATGAAGAAATCGAAGATGAATTCGTTTTTGAATATTCCGATGAAATGATGAAAAAGCTCCAAGGAGGCCCAGACCCTGATTTCAACATGGCCGAAACCTATGTCGAAGTCACACGAGATGGAGGTCGACCGAAAGAAGCAATTGAAAAGAGCATCGAGCATCATGTGGAAATCATTCAATACGTCTGCGAAGATTTTTGGGATGCCATGTCCCTTGCCAAAGAATTAGAGGGAGACATCACGTACCGCATCCGGCTTTACTCGAAGTGCATTGCAAAAACTACAGAGAATTATAAAAACTGGCTCAAGGAAGAGTACAGCCGAAAACTGCAAAGTGCACTGCGCACGGCGTTCGTGACCAGCGATCAAGAAAGCTGACAGCATAGATGCATCTTCGAAGTAAACAGGCGTGAATTAAGTGCTTACAAATACAAAGCCGCGCACCACACTTCGTGAATTATTCGGAATTTTCATCAACTGTGATGACTCTGCATTTAGACGCTTTCGGCGAAATTCTCTTGGGCTTAGCCTTGATCCTATTTGTTGCCAAGGCGACGCACAATACACGCACCATTGAAACGCGAAACCCGGCACTTTCTTCCCGTTATCGGCTGCCGATTCTCCGATTCTCTTTGGCCGTATTAATCATTCATTGGTGCTTCTTGGTCGTGCACACTTTGGCCATCCCCATTGGCGCATTTGACGCTGTGAATTCTTCCGTTGGTTCGCTCGTGCTTGCATCTCTCGTCATCGTCTGCGGAATCAACTATGCCGGATTACTCCGGCAATATGATAACTCTCCCAGCGCACCTAAAAACGCGTTAATCCAAGAGCAATTGCTCCTCCAAAACGTCTCCCAAACGCAGCGAAACCTATCCCTTCAACGAAAGGTGAAAGACGCAAGAAGATTGAATCTGAAATCTCAGATGAATCCGCATTTCTTGTTCAATGTTTTGACAGGAATACAACACTTACTCATGCGGAATGAAAGCGAAAAAGCCAGCTTGGTTTTTAGCAAATTCAGAAAGCTGCTCCTGATGGGATTCCTATCGCATGACCAGGTCATTGGGTCATTGCGACAAGAAATGGAACACATCGACCATTACTTGGGTTTGGAGGACACTCGGCTTGAGAAAAAAATCGCTGTCAGGTGGAAGATAGAATCTGATGTTCATCCCGATCACACACCATTTCCGCTATTTATTTTGCAACCCTTGGTGGAGAATGCCATTTGGCATGGTTTGAGCAGCCAAACGGTATTGAACCCAGAACTTCACATCAAAGTTGCATGGCTTGATGAAGGGCTGGAAATTCACGTCCAGGATAACGGAATAGGCATCCAGAATTCAAGCAACAAAAGTGGTTCCACACGGCATCGTTCAAGAGGAACAGCGATCGTTCATGAGCGACTCAGTCTTTTGCATCACCCGGGCACTTTTAAAATGATGGAAAGGCCTCCCAGCCATCCATTTGAATCGGGAGTCACAGCGCTCATTCGACTACCACTTTGGAGACTGGAACCCAAATGGAACGAGCTGGAAAAAAGAAAGGCGGGTTAACTTTAGGAAAACCGCAATCGAGGTTTTGGCTCGATATCCAGCGGAAAGGATTCCCCCGTCTCGATCAACTTGGAGCCTGCCATCGCAATCATTGCCGCATTATCGGTACAATACTCAAACGGCGGGATGTGGACTTTCCATCCGCTTTCCTCTTCTTTGGAGAGTAGTAACTTCCTGAGGCCTGAGTTTGCCGATACTCCCCCGGCAATCGCAACCTCCTGAATACCTGTTTCATCCACGGCTCTTTGAAGCTTATCCATGAGAATGCCCAAAATTGCTGCTTGAACACTCGCTGCAATGTCATTCTTATTCGAACGCACAAAATGGGGATCCTGTTGCTGTCCTTGTTGCAAGAACTGCCAGATTTGGGTTTTCAACCCACTGAAGCTCATATCCAATGCAGCGACTCTCGGACGTGAAAACTGGTAACGTTTCGAATCGCCTTCACGGGCCAATCGATCCAATACAGGTCCTCCTGGATAAGGAAGACCCATGAGCTTCGCCACCTTATCGAACGCCTCGCCCGCCGCATCATCCCTCGTCTCGCCTAACACTTCCATGTCCAATGCACTTTTCACCTTCACAAGTTGGGTATGACCGCCGGAAACGGTCAAGCATATGAACGGAAATTTCGGATTGGACTTTGGACCTAAAAAATGTGCCAGCACATGGGCTTGCATGTGATTTACCGGAATTGATGGGATGCCGTGCGCCCATGCCCAAGACTTTGCAAAAGCCACACCCACGTGCAAAGACCCCATCAATCCAGGACCATAGGTATAGGCGACAGCGCTCAGGTCCCCTGGTGTGATATTCGCTTGATTCAGTGCTTCGGTCAGCGTCGGTACAATATTTTGAGCGTGTGCTCGACTGGCAAGCTCAGGCACAACACCCCCGTATTTTTCGTGAACCGATTGATTTGCAATCACGTTAGACAGCACCTCATTTCCTCGAATCACGGCAACTCCTGTATCATCACAGGAAGATTCGACAGCGAGAATGTAGCGTGGTTGTGGCATGATTTCTGCGCTAAAATACGCAGGCAAATTGCTCATCGTGTATTTTCACACCGCAAACATGGCCATTTACAGATCCAAATTTAGAATCATACCTCTCGCGCTCTTGCTCCTATTACTAGTGGTAGGTGCTTTGGTTCAAATGCCAAGTGTGCAGACTCAAGCCATCCGTTCTTTGGTCCTTCCAAAATTGGAGAGCAACCTTGGAATTGAGCTAAATGTGGAACAGTGCCATTTGGAATTGTGGAATCAAAAACTGACGCTGCGAGGGGTTTCGGCGACGCAAGGCGAGATGGCCTTGATCAGCGGTGAAAAACTCACTGTTCAGTGGCATGGCGACGGAATATCTCCAGAATGGCACCGAATCGATTCCATCAGTTTAGCGGGCACCCTTGTTCAAACCACGAATTTTAAAAACTGGCTGACCGTCCAACAAGCGCATGAACCACAGGGAGCATCTCAGAATGAAAAACCAGCCGAAAATCCGGGTTTCAGCGTGGATCACCTGAGTGTTTTTAGCCTCAAAGGAGCCGAAGGAAAACGCACCACCTTGCTCATCGACGAAGCTCATTTTCAAGACTTTACTTATCAAAATAAATCGTTTCAACTTCCCTTGAACAGTTTGAATGGGACTGCCTTTCTTCCTGTAACCAATTCAGGGAATGAAACATTTTATCCCATTCAAGTAAAGAACCTCACCTCTTTCGTACAAGGCAACGATTCAACTTGGTCCATTGAAGAGCTCTCGGTGGGGACTTCTCTTTTTCAAGGGAACATTTCTGCGATGGCAGCATCCAATGAGTGGCTGGTCCAATTGGAACTCAATAAATCTGTCGACCTCAGTGCCTTAAAGGTTCCGCCAATCGTGGAAGAAATACTGCACTCAGTCCTCGAGGATCCCGAGATGACCGAAATCAATGGAAGAGTTTGGATCGATGCGAGCACCCGCGCCATGCGAAGCGCCGTTGCTGTCCATGGAATTTCCTCCATCGGCACCGCTTCCGATTCACTAGGCTTTTCCCTCGATGCCAATGGAAAGTGGGGATCCACTGGTTCCATCGCCGTAGAATGGCAAAATATTCAGGAAAAGTTAGCGCCCTTTCTTGGCGAATTTCGGCCCCCCGTCCTCGAAAAATGGGCAGGCCAAGAACGTTCATCATTGCTCACATGGAAAGTCGACCCGTACGACCAGCAATTTATACTTGACCTCCCCCTTTCTGCGAACAGCACATTGGAGTGGAACATGACCGGCACTGAACCGTGGACGCCTGACACTTTCAACGGTTGGATCCAAAACATTCCGCCAGCGCGTTGGGATGATAATGCCCTCTCCTGCCGAATTAGTGGTCGATTGAGCGCGACGAAAAACACCCTTGAATTGGAAACACTTCAAGGCACTGTTGATCTTTTAAAACTGACTGCCGTTCATCATCCACAACATGGCAGCAACGAACAGAAAATGGAGGCAAGGTGGCAATCGCAGGCAAGCACGTTCCCCACCCGCGGTGATTGCACACTGGATTTCACCGATTCTACTTGGCAGTTCACAGGCCACGCGGAATTAGAAGGAATCCAATCCTTAGGATTACCACCCTCCAAAGATTGGTCCCTGTTCGCTAAATTGAGTCTACGTGCTTCTGGCAACCGTCAGAATGAATGGCAGGGCGTTTTGGAAACACGCAACATCAGCCTGTTGGAAAACAATCGACCCATTGCATTCAATCGCCTCGATGCCACACTGAAGAATAGCCCAGATCAGATTCAATTGGAATGGCACTCTGACCTAACAAACGGCAGCGCTTCCGCCAGCAACGATGCAACGGCATGGGAAGAATGGTTGGCTCAATTCATCGAAACTGACAAACCAAACGCTCCTCTACCTTTCCTTGAATTCGATGGCTCAATGCTCAATTTCAAGCCCATCAGCCTCATCGTGGGACTCCCTTTTGATCTCGCGCCGCATTCCACCTTTTCAGGCACATCGGATTCGGACACCTTGCGCATTCTAGGGCAAACTTCCATCCTCTCTGCTTCACAAACAATGGCTCACGCACTCGAGCTGAATTGCACCATCGCTGACCGCAGTTCTCATTTTCAATTGCAGATTGATTCTGTTGCCTCAGGGGAATCCCTTCTTGCATCCGAAGTAACCGCCAACATCAACATTGGAAAGGAATGGAATGGATCCATCTCTTGGAGCGAGGGCAGCAGCGGAAGGAGTTCGAATGTGGCCTTTCAATCAACACCTCCCAATGAAGCGCATGGAGCATTGCGGTTAACGGATGTACGATGGCCCGTCTATAACCAAACCTTGAACCTCGTTGAACCCGCGGATTTAATCCGATGGGGAGATCTTGCAAACGCCACAAACGCGAAAACCCAAGGCTATGTCGCTCTTCAATCTGAAGATTGGACAATTGCAGGCAGGGCGCACAAAAATATTGATTCGCCCTGGGTTACGGAGGTGGAGTTGGATCTAAAAGAATTCACTGATTCGCTCGAGTGGTTGATTCCCAATGCGCACTTCGAAGCGGTAGCTGCAAAATTGATTGCCACAGGCGATTATCAAAACCCTAAGGCTGCGTTGAATCTAAAAGCAGAACGCATTGAATGGGAAGACGAGACCATATCGGACCTCACATTTTTTGGAACCGGATGGCAGCATCAATCATCCTTTCAAACACACGCAAAATGGGGTGATGGAATTGTAAGCGGTTCTGGAACGTTCGGGTGGGAGAACGCTCCCTTTATTCGCGCCGATTGGGACGCCACGGGCATTGTCTTGAATGGAATTAATAAGATTTTACCCAAAAATACTTTGAGGCTAAGTGGCGAAGTTGCTGGCCAGTTGAAAACGGTTTGGAATGGCAATTCCACCGCGATATCGGGGCAAATCCGAACTGACTCGCTCCATACTTTCGTTCCAGCCCTTGGAACCGAATACACAATTGAAGCTGATCTTAGCATCACACCCGCATCCATCCAAATCAACCAAGGGAGCATCCGAGATCGCAGGGGTGCCCTGGCCACGTTGAATGGCACTGCCTACCACAACGCTTTCAAGGATTGGAACTTGGACTTTGGGATTGATGCAACATCCACTCCTATCGAACTGATGAACCTTCCACCAAAAGAGGCGGCTTATTATTATGGCGCTGGGTTTGGCACCGGAGACATCAACATCGCTGGGTACGGCTCTGAATTGCTCATCGAAGCATCCATTGCGGCAGATTCCGGCACCGATTTTGCCCTGCCTTTGGACGTAATCAGTGACGCCACCTATGCCCAATTCATCCAATTCAAAACAACCGAAAACACCCAGAAAGCGGCTGCCAAAGCAGGCGATTTCTCCAACGTTGTTTTGGACATCGGACTTGACCTAAGCCCTAAGGCCATTGCTCGGATTGTATTCAACCAAAATACAGGGGAAGAGATTCGCGGAAGAACAGAAGGGCACCTCGATGTTCGCGTGAACGATTTTGAAGAAATCACATTGAATGGATCATTGAAGATCATTGAAGGAACCTACTTTTTTACCCTGCAAAATCTGATCAATAAAACATTCAAAATCCAGCCTGGCGGCGCGCTTGAATGGTTTGGAGACCCCTATGCCGCACAAATCGACGTACTGACCTCTTTTGAAACGCGCGCGCGATTGAACCCCTTGCTTCCTGATGAAACTGATTTACCGGGGCGTGTCCCAGTGGAGTTGCTCTTGTCCCTTAATGGTGGGCTGTTTCAGCCAGAAATCGGATTCAACATTCGTGTTCCTGAGGCTGACTCTCGGTTAGAGGCTCTGATTCAAGGTGCATTATTGAATGAAGAAGAAATGCAGCGGCAGGCACTCAGCTTACTGGTCGTCAATCAATTCATCAGCCAAGACCCCTTGGCAAGTGCATTGGGTGGATTTCAAGGAACAGGTCAAAGTTCTGCTTTCATCGCCAATCAATTGGGCCATTGGATCTCACAAATTGCACCTGGAATGGACCTCGGATTGGATTATTCCAATGATGATCTCAGCGGTCAACAAGAATTGGCGCTGGCGTTGAGCACCCAAATGTTCAACGAAAGACTGAAGCTTGAAGGTGCATTTGGAGCCCAAAGCAATGGGCAAATGTCCACGGATGACATACAAATTCAAGATGTGACCATCAGCTATGATCTCGACTCGAAAGGCCAATATCAAGTGACCGGACAATCCAAAAGCAATCAATCCATGATGAATGCACTGGATGGGTCCAGCACGCAAGGCGTCGGGATTCGAATAAGGCACGAATTCAATCATTGGGGAGATTGGAAAAATGAAGCTTTCTCACGCGACCTGCCTTGATTACATTGCAACAAAATAAACGGATATGAACCCACTTAGAAACGCCATACTTCTTTTCGTAATCCTGGGACTTTACTTCCCGGCAAGTGCACAGATTAGCATTGGAAGCGCAGACTTACCGCAAGCAGGCGTCACCTATGATGTGGTCAACACGGCCGTCACTGACTTCAACCTCACGACCATTGACGGAGCGAACGCAACGTGGGATGCATCGGGCCTAATTCCATTGGGAGATGCCCCCATTTCGCCTGTTGACATCAATGAAGCATCCATCACGGCCGCTTTGGTGTTCAACAGCCCCTTCAATTCTGCCTATCAATGCGATTATTATTTGCCAACGGTTTTTCCAGATTTGGGAGTTGAATTGCCTATTCCGCTGGATGGATTCAACAATTTCTATCAAACGGATGGCGGACATTTCGCCATCGCTGGAATTGGCTTGAGTGCGTCAGGGTTCGATTTGCCTGTGGCTTATGACGACATCGATGAATTTTTCCCCATTCCGTTCAGCTTTGAGCAATCGTTTGAAAGCACCGCTGCATTCGAGTTGAATCTGGAAGGCATCTTGTCGTACGGATTGGATCAAACACGCGCTGTCATCGCTGATGCTTGGGGAACACTCATCCTTCCCGGTGGTTCTTTCGAAGTGCTGCGCACCCGCACCCAATTGAATGCAACGGATAACATTTACATCGAGCAATTGGGAGAGCCATTCGAGTTGGAACGGGACCAAGTCATCTACCAATGGTGGGGAGCTGGCACAGGCGTCCCTCTATTGGAAATCACTGAAATTTTTGGCACTCCAGCATTGGCTAATTTTCAAAATATTGGGGGATCAAATGAAATCACTCCGTTCGAATCTGCTGAATTTTCAATCCATCCCAATCCGATATCATCAGGCCAAGCGCTGATGATTGGTACCGCACCACGATCATATTCGATTCATGATGCCCAGGGAAGGAGAATTTCAAGCGGCAAATCATCAAGGGTTGAAGTTCCAAGCCACTGGAGCGCCGGAAACTACACCATCGTCATCTCAGGGACTGCGCAGCGATTCATCATCCAATAGCACCTTGCGCGATGCGTGAAGATTGAATTGCTTGGGTTCAGATGATTCCGTCTTGTTCGAAGGAATCGATCTCCATTCCAATGTGCTTGTCGTACCATTGATCCAGCGCCCACCCTTTCGCAATTTGGGGGTTTCTGAAAATTCGGAATGGCACGGTTGGGCGAAACAATGCCCATCGAATGCGATCTCGCATAACGGCAATGGAAGAAGGCAATACGACCGCCCGTGCTGAAACGTTCAACATGGCCTCTTCCGACCCCAGCCATGCCAGCGCCTCATGCTCTACCAATGCAGCGTTTCTTGGAATCAAGACAAGAACTGGGCCTCTATCGTCGGCTAGTAATTCCCTTCTGGCTTTTTCGACCCGTTTCATTTGATTCAAATCGAGCACTGCCTCTTCGTGAAAGCGAACGGTGTACAATCCCATTGAAAGCTCAATGGTTGCATCTTGAAGTTTTGTCGTAAGGGTGTGCTCCATCATGGAAGGGAAAATCAGCTGCGCTCAGTCGCAGTAAAAATCAGAAAAAGGATTCGGTGTACAAAAATTCAGCTCATAGGTTGAAGGACCCTCGATCAAATATTCCAAAGAAGCTGTTGTGCAACCAATTCCATAAACCCCTTGCGTTGAACGCGATGCGAATAACCCAAGCCCACCGTTGATGTTGGTGTACTCAGGACGCTCTTGAATCACACCGGTGATCGGTGAATTGATCTCTAAGTAGGTGGAAAGCTCATCATTCGCCACCGTCAATTCAAAATCCAACACCCGGGCGATTTGAACTTCTTCGTCCCAAACTCCAAGCACACGGGTTACGAATGGATCTGCTTCCAATTTGGTAGCGAGTGTCGTAAAAAACCGCTCTCCGTTCACTTCTTTTTGCAACACATCTCCTCCTCCATCATCCGGAGCGTTCAAGGTCCCAATGGGCCACTCGATGATGCGCTCTTCTTCTGACAAAAGGTCCGTATGCTCTTCGTCGTTCCATGTGCGCTCGGTCACGTGGATGAGAATCATCGCATCGTATCGGCTCGCCCCAGTGGTTGATGACCACTTGAATGTCAAATCCGGAAACGTCGTTTGAAATCCAACACTGGCCAAACCCAACTTGAAGTTGGTGACCCCCGGAGGTGGTTGCGTGATATTGCCAACCTGTTCGGCAATCATATTGGTTGTGGACGACACATCTCCTTCTCCTTCAATCGCGATGGACAAGTCGTATTCGGCGTCTGTATTCAGTCCGCCCTCAGGAATGAAATACCACATTTGCTGCTCTGGACCGAAGAAAATACCTTCTTCCGATTTGTTTTGAATCGTGGTGTCCAAAAGCGCCCATGAACGGTTTTGACCGTTGACCCGCTCGGTGATGCCCACCGCTAAATCAGCTGCGGGATACTCGCTGCTGTCGGCAATCATTGCCGCATCAAATTGATTCCCAGTGCCCAGCCACGTTCGATTGACTCGAACCCACTGGGTGTCTTGCTGTGCATCGAGCAACCCGAAGACTACGGCCGTCTTTTGGTAAGGCGCATTGAGCTCAATGTCCGTTGAACAACTGCTCATCAATAACAGCAAAAAACCGCAAGACGCTGAAAGACCC
>Ga0206125_10000784_pt1 | contig 39561 bp, 30 predicted proteins | sample Helgoland_Spring_4_FD_148598 | JGI IMG/M metagenome (GOLD analysis project Ga0206125, IMG submission 148598) | Pelagic subsurface seawater microbial communities from Kabeltonne, Helgoland, North Sea - Helgoland_Spring_Bloom_20160331_1 | ecosystem: Environmental > Aquatic > Marine > Epipelagic ... | reverse complement strand
CACCTGTTGTATCTAATGTTCCTCCAACATGACAGTTTTCTGCAATACCTACACCACCATCTACTATAAGAGCTCCAGATGTTGAAGTTGTAGAAGTGGTCGTGTTATTAACATTTACTATACCAACTACATCTAATGTGGCACCAACATCTAATGTACCTGCAACAGCGGTATTACCATTTGCAGCATTAACAGTTAATTGACTTACACCAACCGCAAATGTACCAGCCCCACCGCCAATTGCTGTAACATTAACAAACGCTGTTGCAGGTGTCGCTCCACCCCCTTCGATTTTTACACCAGTAGTAGATGTACCAGCGGCCGCTACATCAAATTCTATTTTACCATGTTCCGTTGCGTCATCAATATTTGCCGGTTTTGCAGTAATTTGAGAGAATAATGTTTCATTACCAAGAGAATCATCACCATAGAAACTAATAAGACCAAGTTGAGCGTTTTGTGAAGAACCATCTTTTAAAAACTTAATTTCACCAGAAAATTCGTCAGCGTTTGTATTTTTAATATCCAAGAGTGGAAAATTTGTTGTTGAGCTACCGCCCGCGTTTGAGAGAAGATTCAAGATTTTTGCCATTTTTATAATATTTACAAATATTTTTTTCTTAACACCTTTTTTTAAATGATTTTATATATTTAGTAGCATTTTAATACAATGTTTAAAGAGTTTTTATTAAAAGTAGAACATAATTATTAATTTAAAAATCGGGGGAATTAAATTAAATTGAATTAAATTGAATTAAATTGAATTAAATTAGAATTAAATTGAATTAAATTGGATATATTGTTCCAATTTATCGACTCTATTTGATAAATCCTGAATAGCCTTTGTTAAAATAGGAATAAGATTTCCATATTTAACTTCTAATCTTTCGGGATTTGATTCATAAATTAAATCTAATATATCATTATCTTTAGTTCCCATCGCATTCTGTAAATCTTGAGCTATAAATCCTAAACGTTTTTTCCCATTATTTATAAAATTGGAATCATTTTTCTCTAATACTCGTTTGGCCCATGTATATTGAACCGGTCTTAATGAATTTATAAACTTTAAGCCATATTCTGAATCAACAATATCTTTTTTATCGCGTCTATCTGAAAGAGTCACCAGAGATGCATCAGCGCATCGTAATGCTGTAATATTACTATCGCCTAAAGTTATTTCATTTGATGCTGTTGCTGAAGACGGATTCGTATTAGCACCGAGACATATTAAGTTAGTTCCTGTAGTTACTGTATCGCCACACGAAAACCCCACAAATGTATTATTCGAGGCAGCTGTATGGATTAATGATCCGGAAGCAGCGCCTAAACACGTATTTCCACTGCCAGTTAATGGATTACTACTATTTCCTTTCCCGGCATCTTTGCCAATCGCGGTATTATTTGAACCGGTCGTTAATTCAAATAAGGATTTAAATCCGATTGACGTATTATTATCTCCGGTCGTTAAATCATTCACCGCTTGATACCCTAATGATACACTATTTTGAGCATTATCCAAATTAGACGGAATGGTTCCCATAAATAATGAGAGTTCTGTAGTTGTATCATATTTAACATCCGTTAATTCATTTAATTTTGATGAACCTCCACCTCCACCGCCACCATCGACCCATGAAACAATGCCGGCTCCATTCGTTTGTAAAATTTGCGATGCTGAACCATCGGTCGTTGGAAATGTAAACGCCCCTGAAAACTGAACACTATTATCAGATTTTATTCTTAATCCTTCAGTAAGTGTTCCATCATTTATGGTTTTCAATACTAAATCTACATTTTCCGAACCATTACTAACATCGGTATATACAGCTTCGATTGAAACCCCAGTAGTATTAACATTATTATCATTTTCAATCATCATATTTATCCCCACTCCTAATCCATTTACTGCGTCTCCTGTAGTAGTTCCCATTAATGTTAATGTATTTATGACCGAATTAGTAGTATCGGAATTTTGACTAATTGTAACAACATCATTAACATTTAGGGTCCCATTGATAGTTGTATCATAACCCGAAGCACTTATATCTATATCACCGCCGCCAATAGTAACTTTACCAGTAGTTGTATTAAATATATTAACAGTATCACTAACATTAGAATTTTGGATGTTACCTCCATTCACTAAAATATCATTAATCATTAAATCACTTGGGGTTATAGTTAAATTGCCGGTTGAGGTTCTTGTAGCACCAGTAGTTCCGAATACAATTTTATCGTCACTTTCATCCCATCCGATAAATATATTAGAATTTACGCCAGGCCGTTTAATTAAAAACCCCGAATCATTTGAATTGTCTGTATTATTTGTATTAATTTCAAATAAATTATTAGCAACGGACAAATGAGTTGTGTCTGTAATTAATAGTGATAATGTATCTGTTACATTCAAATTTCCATTAACTGTAACTATCCCAGACCCATTAAGTTCTAATAAAGAACTTAAATTTATTCCATTATAAACCTTAAAATCCAATTTACTATTAGAACCTGAAATATTAGATAATATTTCAGATAATAATGAAATATTATTAGATTTAGCATTGTCGGTTCTAAAAACTAACTTTAGTTCGGTAGAACCATATTTTTCAGCATCATTAATTGTTAATATCCCATTATGAATTTTAGACATACAAATTTAATATATATAAATGTTTAAGTTAATAATTTATTAATTTAAACATTTGAAAATATATATATAATAATATGACTGGTGGATTATTAAATTTAGCCTCAACGCATGGAACCGGTGATGATATATTAAGCATAAATCCCCAAATAACCTTTTTTAAAAAAGTGTATAAAAGGCATACAAATTTTGGTCTTGAAACATTAGAAAATTCCGACTGTACAAATCCATTAATAAGCTTTGGTGAAAATTCTATTTATACAATAGATAAATCGGGGTCATTAATAAATGATATGCATATAGAATTTACATTACCGCCGACAATAAATCATTATGGTATGGACAATGATAATAAACGCATATATAAGAGTAATATAATACGAAGTAGCATTGTTTCTAGTTTTGATAGCACTACTGTTATTCAATTAGATGATAATGCCAGTAGTATTGATGATATATATGTTAATAATAAAATAGTTATTTATAATAAAAATAATATATCAATTGCAAACGATGAAGCTATTAAAACTATAACCGGATATAATGGTACTACAAAGAAAATCACGATTGATGCTATAAGCGATTTAACCGGCGAAACCGCCGGGGATTATAATTTTGATATATTTAAGGATTCGGAATCGATTGAAGGGGGGTTTGGTTCAAGTAATAGTGCTACATGGAATAATTATTGTTGTTGGGTAAATGCCGTCGGGTTTGCTATATTAAATGAAGTTAAATTAGAAATTGATGGAAATATAATCGATAAACATAATGGGTTATGGTATGATTTATGGAATGAATTAACGGATCCAAATAAAAAAGAATGGAGTTTAGTTGGGAAAAAAAATGACGATGAAAAAATTGTTCAAAATTTAAAATCAAAATATTACGTTCCCTTAAAATTTTATTTTAATAAAAATCCAGGACTAGCATTTCCAATATTTTTATTAGATAATAATACAGTTAAAGTTAGTATTGAATTAAATAATGTAGAAGAATTATTGAAATTTGATAAAACACCTACTGGTGATTTTAATGCAAATGCTAAGATAACTGACTTTAAATTATATACAACCTATATATTTTTAGATAAAGATGAAGAACAACGTATAATGAATAATTTACCAAATGAATATTTGATTGAAACTATTACGATTAAAGAAAATATAACAGAAAATAATTTATCTAAAATTGTGCTTAATAATCCGGTTAAAGAATTAATCTGGGTGTTTCGTCATATTAATAGATTAAAAGAATCGAGTGGTGGAATAACCGGAACACCTGCACTAATTAATTCTAAAAATGCATTAAATAATATAAACACAAATCCGAATGATATATTTAATTATTCATTACATGAAGAAAATACAAATTTAGGATATGGTTCATATGATACATTTAAAAATTTAAAAATAATAATTTCTAATAATGATAGAATTCGTAAAACCGATGCTACATTTTTTAGAACAATACAGCCTTATAAACACCATAGTAATATTCCCGGAGGGTCAAATAATAATGAAAAACATAAATATATTTATAGTTATTCATTTGCATTAAACCCCGAAGATTATCAACCAAGTGGGTCGTATAATTTCACAAAAACAAACGACACTTTAAAATTAGAATTTACTGGAATTGGTAACCCTAATTCTGATACAAATGATTTAATTAATTATAGAATCGATTTGTTCGCTATTAACTATAAATATCTGAGTGTTTTTAAGGGAGGTATAATTTATAAAGATGTGCCATTCAGTTCGAATTTAACCAATTTATCTAATACACCTGTTAAAAATTTAAAGTCTATAGATAATATTATATCTAATGAAATTGCTAAAAAGAAATGTAATCAAATTAAAGAAGAAACTATTATAGAAAATAATAAAAAAAATCTGGCCATTGACGAAGAGGTGCGGCGTAGATATACTAAAATAAAAACACCTACAAATGTATCTAAAAAGAAATGGGCTGGGTTAGAAGGGTTAATGAAGAATACAAATTAATTTAAGAAATAAAATAGTATATTATTAAAATATGGTTGAATCTTTCGTTAATGCATATTTAGATGATTCTATATATCAGCAAAATACGAATGATAATTTAATCCTAAATAAAGAAAATATAGAAATAATAGTTAAAGCTATTCCGTTCACATTTTATCAAGACCAAAATACTAAATTAGATTATCATAATAACGGAAATAAAGTAATATGTCCGAAATATATTTTGTATGAATTATCCAAATATGAGAATGTAGCATACCCGGTAACTTTTAAGTACAAAGACCATTATTTAGGAGTATTAGAATTTAAAGAATTTATTGATGAAATGTATATTCCCAATCATATTTTTTATCAGCTTGGTATCGACGAAAATGAATCCATTAACTTAGAAATCTTAAGTAAACCGCTTGAAAAAGCATCGTTCCTTAAGATTAAACCGCAATCGGATGATTTTTACAAAATTGCTGATCAAAAGAAATATTTAGAAGCACACATTAGAAATTTGTTTACAGTCTTAAAGGAAAAAGACACTATTAATTTAATATATCAAAATAAGCCCTTACCTATAAGTATATTAGAATGTAAGCCAAATAACATCGTATTAATGGATGAAATTGAAGAACTTGAAATTGATATCGAACCTATGCATGATCGTAAAGAGTCCAAAGTTAGGAAAGGTGTATTATTTAGCATAAATTCGTCCTTAAATAAAAAAGATAGTAAACCAGATAGTCAACCAGCGAATGAATTTGTGTCATTTAGTGGCGACAGTCATAAGTTAGGTGGTAACTAATTATTTAACGAATCATTTATTTAAAATCTAGAAAAGACATATACTGAAAAGCACCTAAAATACTGTTCCCAATCAGTTAATTCGGGATTGAATAGTTCATATTTATACTCTTGCAATTTCCAGCCATATTTATTAAATATTTCCATAAGCACTTCTTTATCATACAATGTTTCTATTTGTGGTGTGTTATGACACCAATCATAGTAAATTTTTATTTTATTTTTTGCTTCTCGTCTAACAAAACTAGAGCCATGTGTTACATATTTTTTTTTAATTAATAGTGATTTAGTTAAGAATCCATCCAAACATTTAACAATAAATAGACTATTATTATGCGAATGTCTATTTATATTATTAAATAGTATAGAGTGGTCACCTTCTAACAAATAATGAATACTATTTATACTTAAAATGGTATCGAATTTAGTTGAATGATATTTTGCTTTAAAGTCCATTATATTTGGAAAATGATAGAAACTATTTTTATATGTGTTTAGTTGTTCGTGCTCATCCCAATCTAATGTTAAATCGCACATATATTTATTAGATTGTTTAACGCTTACCTTTGGGTCAACATCAAGACCGACATAATTAGTTGATGGCGATGACGATGGTTTAAAGCCACACCCTAAATCTAATATAGTGTTTCCGTTGATAAAATTGGTGTATTTAATAATTGATTTCGATGATTGTGGTCTAAAAAACGTATTTTTTTGGTAGTATAAATTTATATTAGTTAAGTCATTCATAGTCCATTTATAGTGGTGTGATAATGATATATTTCTACAAATAGTAACATCATTCGGTCGATGTTTATCATTCCGTATTTCACGTGGGTCCCAACATTGATTGCTATCATCAAAATAACATCTGTAGATTTTACCATTTAACAAAGGCTTTTCATCTAAATTAAACTTAAACTTATACATATTGCCCTGATTATCTAACAACGTATTATTTGTACACACCAAATCAATCGTTAAATGATTATCTGGCTTAATTTTAATGAGATCATTATAATCATTATCTATTAAAATCCAACCATCAGTAGGAATACAATTTATTTCTAATTGTTTAATACCTTGTAGAAGCTCCATATAATCAGTGTGCGACATGGGTTCAAATTTGAAAATATATTTAGCCCACCATTTTTTCTTAAATTTATGGTGTGTTTTAAATTTAGTTAATGCTTCTAATTCGTGATGGTCATATTCTATCAGCACTTCTTTATAGTTAGATAAAGTAAGATATGGATAAATTTTAGTTGGTATAAATGGATGAATCTCTCGTAAAGATAATATAATATCATAAATATCGACGGATTTATCAAGGTAATTAAAGAAATAGCAAATATTTTCAGATTTTACAAATTCATATTCAATATAACTTAATTCTAATTGGGTTGGTTCTATCGGGTAAATGTTAAAACATCCGGTTTTACAAATTCCGTCGGCTTTTTGCGTTATTTGAATGTGGGTTTCATTTAATGGTTTTAAACAATCGATAGGCATTATATGATACGGTTTATTCGGAGTAAATGTATTCAATATATTAAATGTATTAACTAAGGATGGTTTAAATTTAAATTCGTGATTAACATCTTTTAATTTATAGGTAAAATCCTGTTTGATTTTTTTGAATCGTTTTCTAACAAATAATTTTAGCGTATATATAACAATGCACCAATTTGATATAAGTGGACACTTCATTTTCTTTTTAGTGTTAATGTGAAATAATAGTTGATAATTGTATAAATTATTAAGTTTATTCGACGTATTGCTTGGTAAATATATTAAGTTATATTTTTCTAAAAAATAGAATCCATTTTTAAAGAGGATATCTACTATATTATTAAAATTAGATATATTAGAATCGTATTTTATTATTTCATAAAAATTTAAGGTATCATTTATAATTATATGTTTCCTTAGATACCTAATATATGTTTCAAATAATTCGTTCGTATGATTATATGGATCATATACATTAAATATTAACGCTTCTAAATATGAATTTTCAATAGGTGTTTTCTTAATATTATAATATTTAAAAGCATAATCAAATAGTTCAATCATCACTTCAATACTATAAATACTAAATCTAGTAATGTATATTATAAAATTATTATATTTAAATTGTGTAGAAGAAAAGTCGGTGTTATCAATCACTAGTTTTAAATAATCTCTATTAGAATTAGCTGCATGTGTAATAACTAATCGGTTAAATGTTGGTTTATAGTTATAATTAGTAATCAAATGTTTAACCACATTTTTATTATATATAAAGGTATTAAATATATCATCTATAATTTGATGTCCTAATATATCAATAATAATATTAAGTTTAATTTTTAATTTATTAAAAATGGAATCATTGATATTTCTAAATGTTGTGATATAATCATTGATACTCTGTTGTCCAATTTTAAATGTATAATTTAAAATCGTATTTGTTTTTATTAGATGTCCTATATATTTTATAACACGGGGATCAGAGTTATACATAGCACACGTTAAAATATTATATTCGACTGTATTATAATACAAATCTACATCTAAATGTTCAATCATATATTTAACAGAATTGTAACTACTATACCGAATACAATCTAATAAAGGTATAAAATAACTCCGATCTTGCTTGTTCCAATCTATTATATAGGGTTGAATATCTTTAATTATAGTTAATGAGTGTCTAAATCCAACAATTGAATGTATGTCATTGTTACTAAAATACTCTTCTAAATTATTATTATATTTTTCAATATATGGAAATAATAAATTCCAATAATTTAGTATGTTCAATATATTATCTTTTTTAGAACCATATGAATATTTAATTTTGTAATCAAATAAATCTATTAAACTTATTAAAATATCATCATAATTTAATTGTGGTAATATTAGCGTTCTATTATAAATAAGTCTTCGTAACAACGTATATTTATGGTTATCTATACATGAACGTATATAACTGTCATATAGTTCTATTTTATTTAGCTTGAAAACCAAATTTTCAATAAAATTATAATAGTTGCTATTTATGAATTGATCAATAAGTATGATAATATCACAACTATTTTGACTATTAATATTAGACTCTTTTAATTTGTTTATAAATTTATTTTGTAGGAAAGAGTCAAAATTATTAAAATCAATATCTAAATGATTAATCAAACAACCGTATATATTAAAGTTATAATTATCTAAAATATAGTGTGTTATTTTTGAACTATTTTTAAATGCGTGATTAATTATATTGTATTCTAATTTATTATAATTATTATTGGATACTACGTTACATAATAATGAAATATCAAATTTACCCTCTATTATTTTAAACATTTCTAAATTATTAGAATCAATCACATTTAGACATATTAATTCTATATCTTTTTTTTTTAAGTTAATAGTATCTAAATAGTGTTTTAAATAATGAACATAATGTTCATCAATCGGACAATTTGCCAAACATAACGACCCAAACGTAATGGTTTCTTTATTTACTATTATATTAAATGTATCACAATAGTAAATCACACTATTTACTAAATGTTTTACTAATTGCTCTTCAATGTCATATATATTCACAAACGTATTGATTGTTAACGATTTATCAAATGTTGGACACTCTAATATTTTCCGTATTTTTGTAAAGTAATCCGGTGTCCATACCGATTCAACAATCGTCACCCCAATTTCTTCTATACCCCACGAATCGGTCGGTTCATGTTCAGTCCACGAATCGGTCGGTTCATGTTCGGTCGCTTCATGTTCGGTCGGTTCACTGTTAGTTAATGATATATTGTCTGAATGATATTCAGTCATTTAATTAAAATATTTATAAGTTTAAAATTTAAATCAATTTTAAACTTTTTGGAAAAAGGTTTTTTGAAAAAGGTTTTTTGAAAAAGGTTTTTCAAAGTTTAGTAAAAAATAAACCCCCTATTAATGACCCTAATATAGTCCCACACATAACTTGTATTAAATTATGGCATTTTTTGGTAATCCGAGCCCACCCCATCGCAATTAATAATATTATATTTCCAACAATGAGCCCCTTAGGATAATTATGTTTAATAATATACAATATGTTGTAAACAACAAAATACCCAGTTGTAGCCATATGACCCGATGGCATACCAGGCGAATTTTCTTTAACGATTCCACCACATGATAAGTAATCACAATCTCGGGCTCCTTCGGGTCTCATTGTAACATTGTAAGTCCATTTGGGATATGGAATTAAATATTTTAACACTTGGGCCGAGTAAGACGATACTATTAATCCAAAAAAGTATTTAATATTTATAGAAAAATCTAGTTTTTGTATTAATTTTCTAATTATTATAAATAATTCTGAAATATAAAAAAGTAATGGGAATACGGAAATTATATTTGAGAGTGTTAATTCCATATTATAATAATATATTATTTTACATTATTTTACATAGTACCACTATCTGTTATAGGTTCACCAGCTAATACATCAAATTTAAGTAATAATGCAAATGACAATAATCCGAGAACAATAAATAAATAACTCGAACTTTGTTTTTCATTAAATATTTTTTCAATTAGTTTGTCACCTTTATCCTGTGTGTCCATAATACCGATTGAATGTAAATTTTCAATTATTTTTTGCGTCTTTTCATTTTTATAATGATTTAGTAAATCGGTTTTTAATATAACTTTTTGGTCATCGTATAATTGTTGTATAAGTTTTTTTTGTGCTAATGGGTTACTATCAACGCTTTTTTTTATAAATAATTTTCGCAATTCGATACAATGATTCATAATTATACCATTACCAATCGAAATTTTGCTTGTATTTAGTCCAGTTGCTAATCCACTATCAATTTCTTGATTTGTATCTGTATTTTTAATAAATGTATCAAATTGTTTTTTAAATTCTAAATTAATTTCGGTTTTTTGTATTTGTTCATACATTAAAATAGATTCAAGAATTACCTCAACTATAAAATCAGCAACCAATTTTATAGAAATAGTACGGATTTCATCTTTAAATATTGTTGATTTTTGTTCATCGGTCGTATTAGGGTCTAAAAATTTGCTTTTTTTTTTGTTTTCATTTAAAGTAACAAATTTTTTAAAATTTTCAGAATCTGGGCTTGTATCATTTTTGTATATTTTATAAAAAATAACGTGCAATTTCCCGACACTTGGTAGACAATCTAGCATTATTAACACATCTTCTATTTTTTTTTGATCTTTACCTACAAATTTTAACGTAAATTTTTTTAAATAATTCTCTACAAAATTTTTATTTTCTTCTGCCTTAAAAAATTTATAATATTCCATTTTTTCTTTTAAATGATTAATATTACATTTACTTTTGAGTGCTCCGCACGTATTACCTCTAAAAATTAACGTTTCAAGAGAACATTTCTCTATGTTTCCACCTCTAATTCTTTTAGATCGTTTGTTCTGTCTCCTATTTATTTTTTTTTTACTATTCATATATTAATATGTATTAAATTAATCTATTAATTATTTTTAAATATAAAGAAAAATTCGTAATATATTTATATATATAATGAATTTCTATAATAAAGCACTAGAAGAGTTTTCAAATAAAAACTATAAAGATTCCATTCACTATTTTGAAAAATCTATAGTATATAAAATAGAAATAGAAACTAGTTATTACAATATAGGCGTGTGTTATATGGAATTAAAAGACTATCAATCTGCAATCATTATTTATAATTTATTAATAAAAGAAAATAATACAACAAATTTTTCTATATTTTATAATCAAGGTATATGTTACTTTAATATGGGTGATCATAAAAACGCATTACTAAATTATTTTAAATGTTTAAAAACAAATCCAAATTATTCAAGTGCAAATAATAATATAGCAATCATCTATATTGAAGATAAAAAATACGATAAAGCCATTGTTCATTTGAATAAATGTATAAGTTTAGATAAAGACCATATAAATTTTTATATTAATATTAGTGATTGTTATAATCAATTAAAGAAATATAATAAATCATTAGAATTATCAAATACTGGTTTAAAATTAAATAAGGAATCAAATAATTTAAAATTTTTGTATAATAATATTGGTTTAAGCCATAAAGGTTTAAATAATTATAAAGATGCTATTCAGTATTTTAATAAATGTATAGAATTAGATAAGTATTATCTATTAGCGTATAATAATAAATCAATATGTTACTATAATATTGGCGATTATAAGAAATCTATTAATATAAATGAGATTGCTTATAAAATAGATACAAATAACAAAACTATTATTGAAAACCTTATTATATATTATTTTGATTATGAATTATTTAATAATATAATAAATATAGATAAAAAACATTTTAATGCTAATAAAAATAATATATTCCTTACTTTAATTTACTACATTAGAGGAGATTATGAAAATTTTCAGAAATGTATATTAAGTAATGAAAATATAAAACAGGATATTTGTGATTTTAAATTTGTATTACCTTATAAAAATCTTTTAAATATATTATTTAAAGATTTTATTTTTGAAAAAGAAAAACATTCCAATCTAATATATCATATTGGAGATAGTCATAGTTTAAGTACAACAAATAGAAATATTAAAATAAAAAAAAATATTTACAAATTTGAAACAAAATTAATAATAGGTTGTAAAGCTTGGCATCTTAATAATAGTGGGAAATTTAATAAATTTAAGGCTAATTTTATTAATAAAATAAATAATATAAAAAAAAATAATATGGGTAAATATATTTTAATTTCTGTAGGAGAAATTGACTGTAGAAATAACGAGGGTATATTAGTTTATCATAATAAAAGTGGATTATCATTAAAAGATATAATAAATAATACAGTTGGAAATTATGTTAATTTTTTAAATGATGTTTTTAAAAATATTGGGAATTTAAAGATTTTTTTATGTAATATACCCTATCCAAATGAGATATACAAAGATTCTAAAATAATAAAAATAATAAATTTATATAATGAGACACTTAAAATTTATATTAAAGATACAAATTTTGAAATACTTGATTTATATTTGGTAACAAAAAATAATAATTCATTTTACATAGATAATAACCATTTATCATTTAATTTATATAGACAGATATTACAATCACGATTAGATAGGTGAATTATACGATTGTTATGTTGTTCTGAAAGAGCAATTAAAGGTTGACTTCGTGAAAACCATCGTTAACAGAAACAAAACCAATTTTCCCTTGCTTTCTAAAAGTTTTGACCCATCCAGATACAAGACAACGCTTACCCATCATATCCTGATGGTCAAAATATTTTTTATAGAAACTACAGTCAAATCTGTAGTTTCTACAAAATCTGTTTCTGCTTCAATTTCTACTTGTTCTGAAGTTAATGTATCAATTTCTTTTGACATTTTATTATTAACTATATGGCGAGGTATTAGTCGGTTTAATATTCAAATTTTTATAACATTTATCTTGATTTTAAAATTTGTAATATGTATTAAATTAATTTATTAAATTTTTTTAAATATAAATATTTTGCTTGTTATATTATTTAATTCTATATGTTTTATCCAATTATCTAATCCTTTAATAATGTCTTTATTTTCATCAGTTTCATCAACTACATCACGAATATTTTTATAATGAAGTAGCATACTTTCGTTATATTCAAATGAACTAACAAATTCTAAGTTATTTTCGGTTGCTTTTTCAATATAACTAGCATGTGTTTCTAAACACGTAATATTAACTCTATCGTATACTTCTTGTATTTCGGTTTTATTATAGGTGTCTGTTAATATTATGTCTGAAAAAATTAAAATACCACCGTGTAACAATTTTTTATTAATTTCACTGAAAAGTTTAGTTCGTTCATTAATATGAATAAATGCATCCTCGGAATAAATTATATTATAGTGTTTAGTAAAAGGTATTTCTAAAAATGAAATATTATATACGGGAATATCATACTTATTCATTGTATTTTTGTAGGTATTTATAACACAGTTTTCGTGTGAAATATCAAAACAATCTATATAAAATTCTTTTTTAGTTCTAGTTAATTTATCATACAAAAATCGCGATGTTCCGCCATAGCCTGATCCAAAATCAGCTATTTGATAATTACCACATAATTCTTTATAATATAAATTAATAAAGTTATACATGTATTCCTTCTTATTATCTATTGCCGTTTTAATTTCATTTAATTTAGCATCTGTTAATGTATCTTTATTATATTTATAATTATCAGGATAAACTCCTATATGAATAGAGTCGCCACCCCATAAATTCAAATAAAAATTAGTTGTATTTTTATTTGAATAATACGATTTTGTTATTTCATCTTCGTTCATATATTAATTATATTTAATTAAAGCTTTAATATTTATTTATTTATTTTATAATTATATGTCTCAACTCACATTCCAAGACATAGGTTTAAGTAGTGACGGATTTACAAAAAACGAATTAATAAAACTATTAAAAAAATATGAAAATGTTGTTAATGACGACTCTTTTAAACTTCCAAATTTTATTAACAATAAAGACATAAAAATACAAGGACGCTCAATAGGGTCAGGAGATTTTGGTGTTGTATATAACGCAACATGTAACAATAACAAATGTGACAATAATGTGGTAATTAAATCACCATTGTTTGGTAAAAAAAAAGCCAAAGACATAATTACAGAGTTTATTTGTGAGGGTGCTATTATGTCTCAATTAAAACACTCAAATATAGTAAAAATGATGGGTATTGTAACTGATGATTTTTTAACTGATAATAGTTCATTAAAAATTGTATTGGAAAAATGTTCTCATGGAGATTTATTATCTAATTTAAAGTTACGAAAAAAAAGTAATAGTTCATCTGCATTTCTAATTATTCAACGTAATACTCGTAACATAAAAACAAATTTAGAAATAGGGTTTGATATTTTAACTGGGATGGAGCATTTATCAACTAACAAAATACTACACAATGATTTAGCAGCAAGAAATATTTTAATAAATATAGAAAATGGTAATGTAGTTTGTAAAATAGGAGACTTTGGATTATCTTTAATGTATAATCAACACACAACCAAAAAAATACTGAAACCTGTAAGTTGGGCTGCTCCTGAAAGATTTATAAACCCCCCAAATTTAACCGAAAAATCTGATGTGTGGTCATTTGGCGCTGTTCTGATTGAAATAATAACTAATGGTGAGCCTCCATTTACTGTATGTCATTGTTTACGCACTCGTGATAATTATAATATTATAAACGATTGTAGTAAACATAGTAAACCATGTAAAACTAAAAGATTATGGAGTTTGGACCAGAAAAAAGCCAATACTAATAAAAACCCGCAATCACAATACAGCAGACTTGGAAATAGCAAAAGTAATCACAAAGCCACAAAAGGGAAAACAAGATTTGTATCAGGTTACCTTGATCATTTAGACTATTTTATAAAAAACCAAAACCCTAAACACAAGATTAAGGAAAATAATAAGTTTATTCAAACAATAATACAAATGTGTTGGAATAATAAAATTGCAAGCCGTCCGTCTGTTAAAAACTTATATCAACTGTTTAAAAGTGAGCAAACTAAAAAACCAATTATATCAAATAAACAAAATCTCGCTTTTAAACAAAATCTCGTTTTATTCCGCGGTGTTAGTGATAAATATTATAGTGAAGAATTAAAAAAATTATTTAATCCATTAATATCAAACGATAGTGTAATAAACTGTAATAAATTATTCAAATTAATTTATGATATAGTTAAAAAACGTCCTATAAATTATTTACACCCCACTCCAAATTCTATATACTCAGATATATTTGGAAAAGAAACAGTAAGTGACACATATTATTTAGAAATAACTAATGATTTTTTTATTTTAGAACAAGTTTTTAAAGCAATTAAATTAGATTATTCTAACGTATGTAATTGTAACAACAAAATTTTACAAGGTGGTATGTATGACAATAATGACAATAATGACAATAATAATAGTCAAAATGAATATAATAATAATAGTCAAAATGTAAATGAATATAATAATGCTAAACCACAAAGTAAAAAATCAAATGAATATAATAATAATAGTCAAAATGTAAATGAATATAATAATAATAGTCAAAATGTAAATGAATATAATAATAATAGTCAAAATGTAAATGAATATAATAATAATAGTCAAAATGTAAATAGTAAATCGCCTAGTAAATCGCCTAGTAAATTATATGCTAATGATAATCAACATAATTTTACCCCAATTAATAGTAATAATAATGATACTGAAAAATGTGAACAAATACGTATTAAATCAAAGGGTGAGGTTGATATAATACCCAATATAGACACAGCAATGTTAACAACATTATTAGAAAATAAACAATGCAATATTATATATGGATTTATTAATATATATAAAAAAAGTTTAGGAATTAATCATAAAAATGCTATAATTATTGATAAAATAAATAAAAAATAATAAGATTTGAACCCAAAAAAAATACAAGATTAAGTATATTGGCAAATAAACTTAGACATAAAATGAGTGACGATATTATAAGGACCCAACTTGAAAATAGTGATATTCTTGATGATTATAATTTTATATTAATAAGAGGAAATCAACCAACCGGTATAAAAAAAACTAGTATGTATTGTGTAGTATACAGTATGTATTCTATACTTTTATTTGTATTAAATTATACGGTATTAAATAAACAAATAGATGAAAATAAACAAGAATCTTTAAAACTGTTTAATAACGTGTTATCTTCAAAAAAATTCCAGGCTAAGCGTAAATCTACACGTAAATCTAATCATAAATAAATTTAATCTACTTCTTCAACAGTTTCAGGCATCCCACCACCCGGCATCCCACCACCCGGCATTCCACCCGGCATTCCACCCTCTGGATTATTACTTTGAGATAATTTAGTAATAATAGGTGAAATGATACCTTCATATTCTTTCATTTTATGTTCATATGTGTCACAATCTTCGTTTTGATGAGACTCGATCCATTCCTTACCATTTTCTACTGTAGTATTAACTTTTTCTAAATCATCACTTTCCATTTTAGATTTTAATTCATCTGTAAGTGAACTAGAAACACCGTATAAATAACCTTCTAATTTATTTTTAGCTTCAACACGTTTAAAATTCTGTTCATCTTCTTCTTTAAATTTATCGGCATCAGAAACCATTTTTTCAATATCTTCGGCTGACAAACGTCCTTTATCATTCGTAATAGTAATCTTTTCAGATTTACCCGAAGTCTTATCAAGCGCATTTACATTTAGAATACCATCAGCATTAATATCAAATGTAACTTCTACTTGCGGAACGCCTCTCGGTGCCGGAGGAATACCCGACAACTCAAATTTACCGAGCAAGTTATTATCTTTTGTCATACGACGTTCGCCTTCAAACACCTGAATTAAAACACCTGGTTGATTATCGGCGTAAGTCGAAAAAACCTGCGATTGTTTCGTTGGAACCGTTGTATTTCTAGTAATTAGATTTGTCATCACACCACCCGCAGTTTCAATACCGAGAGACAGTGGTGCTACATCAAGCAATAACAACGAATCGGTTTTTTCATTTGAAACACCGGTTAAAATGGCCGCTTGAACTGCGGCACCATATGCGACAGCTTCATCCGGATTAATCGATTTACATAATTCTTTACCATTAAAGAATTCACTAATTAAACTTTGAACTTTTGGAATACGTGTAGAACCACCAACTAAGACAATTTCATCAATTAAACCTTTATCAATTTTAGAATCAATGATTACCTTTTCAACCGGTCTCAAACATCCTCTAAATAAATCATCACACAACGATTCAAATTTAGCTCGTGTTAAATTTGTGTAAAAATCGATTCCCTCAAATAATGAATCAATTTCAATATTAGCGGTTGTCGTTGATGAAAGAGTGCGTTTTGCTTTCTCGCATGCCGTTCTAAGACGTCTTAAAGCCCTATTATTTCCACTAATATCTTTCTTATGTTTCCGCTTAAACTCGTCGATAAAGTATTTTACTAACCTACTATCAAAATCTTCACCCCCTAAATGTGTGTCACCTGCTGTTGCTTTCACTTCAAAAATACCGTCATCAATACTAAGAAGTGATACATCAAATGTCCCACCACCTAAATCAAAGATTAAAACATTTTTTTCTGTATTACATTTATTATCTAATCCATAAGCAATTGCGGCAGCAGTCGGTTCATTAATAATCCTTAAAACATTAAGACCAGCAATAGCACCCGCATCCTTTGTCGCTTGACGCTGCGAATCATTGAAATATGCCGGAACAGTTATAACAGCATCCACAACCGGTTCTCCTAAGTATTCTTCGGCGGTTTCTTTCATTTTAGATAAAATCATCGATGAAATTTCTTCTGGTTGAAATGTTTTCTTTTCATTTTTATAGGTTGCCTCAATTAAACATTTATTTCCTTCACCCGCTTTAATCGTAAATGGCCATAATTTCATATCTCCCTGTATTTGTGAATCACCGAATTTTTTACCAATAAGTCTTTTGGCATCAAAAATAGTATTTTCAGAATTAACGGCGGCTTGATTTTTTGCTGATTCTCCAATTAATCTTTCGGTATCTGTAAATGCCACATATGAAGGCATTGTTCGATTACCTTGATCATTGGCAATAATTTCGACATTATTATTCCGCATTACTGCGACAGCACTGTAAGTAGTTCCTAAATCAATTCCAATTCCAACCATTTTGTTTGTGTATATTTTTTATATTTACAGTTTAAGTCATTTTTTTAAAATCAATTTTAAGTAAAATTAATAAAATATTTCAATGTTATTTTATATAGTATAAAAATGTTATAATTATAATTAAGTATATTACAGTCATCGAATCATCAAAATATTTGGTGTATTTTTTTAAAGCTAATAGTTTTTTTTCATTTAATATAGTCTTGATACATTTGTCCCATAATTCGATACATTTATTTTTTTCATTATAGTTTCCCAGCATATAATTTAAGTTGCATAATATTAGTAATACGATGACTAATATTATTACATGTGGGCTTATTTTATATTTATATAACCCGGTAAATGTCATATATAATGAAATAATTATAATCCAACTCGCCACGTTTCTATAATATTTTGTTAATTTAGTATTATAATCAAATTCTTCTGCGTATACTTTATCGCAAATATTCAAAAAATAACTGATTAGAAATAATAGCACAAATAAAGGATAATGATTATTCATTAAATTCATTAAGGCAGAGGCATTAAATACTAAACTTGCAGTAGTGAAATGATAGGGTCTCACAAAATCCATTTTCTGATTAACAAACGTTGATAAATGGGTTGCTTTAGAATTTAAAAATGTTGTTAAAAAACTATTCATTAAATATAAAATATAAAAACTTTTTAATAAAAAAACAAATTGATATAAAAGTATTTAAATTTATAATTACAAATGATTTTATATTTTATAGGTGTCTGTGTGTTATTAGAACCAAGTAAAAATGAATTAAATTGTCTTAAAACTCAATTTACATGTGATAATAAACAATGTATTGATATTATAGAATATTGTAATAATAAACGAGATTGTAAAGACGGTAGTGACGAATATAATTGTTCCAATAACTGTATGGATAAATTAAATAAAAATGATTGTTATCAATTGAGCTATAATGGTTATTGTAAAAGTTCATATGATTATATGTTACAGCATTGTAAAAAATCTTGTGGGTTTTGCTCTACAACCTCATTAACAACATCATTAACAACAACCTCATTAACACCAACCTTATTAACAACCTCATTAATAACAACCTCATTAACAACAACCTCATTAATAACAACCTTATTAATAACAACCTCATTAACACCAACATCATTAACACCAACATCATTAACAACAACATCATTAACACCAACCTCATTAACAACAACATCATTAACAACATCATTAACACCAAACTTATTAACAACAACATCATTAACACCAAACTTATTAACAACAACAACATCATTAACAACAACAACCAATATAAAAAAAATGGATACAGTTGCAAGTAAAAAGAAGTCAATATCAACAAGTATAATAGTAATATTAATAATATGTATTATGATTATAGTGCAAGTAATATTTATTATAAAAAAAACACAGAATGATAATGTAACTGATAATGTAAATGATAATGTAACTGATAATGTAAATGATAATGTAACTGATAACAAATCAATAGTTTTTGATAGTGTGTATAATTCTAAATATTGTGAAGAAAATAACGGTTATTTAGTTCCAGTTAATAGAAATAATATTTTAATTGTTGAAGCTATATACGAGGATATAATTTAACAGATTATCAAAAATTATTTTCTGTGTATATATTATAAAATGTCAAGAAGAAGTAGTAAACGTTTAAAAGGAGGTAATGCTAATACATTTCCAATGGAATATTTTGGTGGGGTTAGTGGAAACTATCACAGTGATGCTGATGCTGGTGGCGCTGGTGGTTCAGGTGCGTATGGAGATTTTGTAGCTCAAAGTTTCGGGGAACCATTTAATGATACCGGAACCGGTCCTAATATGTTCGTACACCCTAACGGTTCAGGATCACAAACGGGTGGTTCTAGACGGAGACGAACCAGCCGAAACAGCCGAAACAAACGAACCAGCCGAACCAGCCGAACCAGCCGAACAAGACGAACAAGACGAACAAGACGAACCAGACGAACCAGCCGAACCAAACGAACAAGCCGAACCAGCCGAACCTGAAATTCATTATAAGAAAAACAAAAATATGTAAACGATAATAATTAAGTAAGAAACGACGACAACAGATTTTTTCTATTATAAAATTTGTGTCAGACTGTGTGGTGGGACTGAAATATGATATTTGTGCATCATTCGAGAATTAAATCCCGAACGAATAAATGAATACAATGTGGCATCATTAATAATTTTATTTTTTTTCAACTGTGCTAATTCATTGGCACATAACGTAATTAATTCATCATTTGTTACCTTTTTATATAGTTTTTCATTGCGAAATTTATTTGACCCAAATTCTAAAGGGTGACACAACATAATTGTTTGATTCGATTTGAGAGCTCTAATAGCTACTTTATTTTTAATTCCATGTTTTTTAAGCATATTTAATGTAACGTGATTATCTAATCCGTTAATGTATTCATGTGCTTTTTGGTATTCATTAAGTTCGGTTATTTCTAATTCAATTGGCATCTTTAATAATTATTTTATTATTGTAAATTTTAAATCAATTTTGTAAAATAATATAAAATTGATTTAAACTTTATTATATTATATTTATTTAATATGAGTGAATTTATTTGTAGTAGTGATCCATTATGGGATCAGGTAACCGTTCTTAAAAAAAAATATACGACTAAGGAACAAAAAAAGACCGCTTTAAGAACTGGTCAAACCGAAATTAAACAAAAGGTCGGTAATACAGAACAGGCTGATAAAACTAAAAAATTGGATAATACAACCGACGCGGATAAACATAAAAAAATTTCATTAGACCAATCTAAGATGATAAGTAAGGCCAGATGTGACCTTAAATTATCGCAGGCCGATTTAGCTAAGAGATTGAATATTAAAAGGGATATAATTAATGAGTATGAATGTGGAAAGGCAATTATAGATAATAATATATTAAGCAAAATCGAACGGTTTTTAAAAATTAATGTTAGAAAAAAAATATGATTAATAATTATGGATTCTATAAAAATTAAACTACCACACATTGGTAAAAATCTTAAGCCTTTTATAAAAAAGGTTAATCGTTTATATAAAAGTCTCGATTATGGCGAATTACAAATAACTAAAAAAACAATCCAATTAAATAAACAACATAAAATGTGTATTTTTTCTATTTTTAGGTATTTACATGAAAATAATATGTTAGAATCAAGTTTAAATACATATTCTAATGAAAATCGGACTATTTTTAAAGAAATTATAGATACACAAGATAAATCAAGATTAACCGAATGGATTAATGGTTATGGGCGTCCTATTATGGAACATCTTAATTATTTGGTAACAAATAATAGAATACCTAGTCATTTATATAATATGGGAATAGATACTGATATAATGAATTGTTTTGTTGAATTAGAATTGATGGAATACATTCACAATGAATTAAATTATAGACACACATCCACTATAAGTTATAAAAATTTAAATATTAACATTAATATTTTTAGTAAAACTAAAACTATACCTAAAAAAATGATAGATGATAGTGTTGAACGCATTATAATATGTGGATTATTCAAATCAACAACTCAACCTATAACGATTAATGCTGATATATATCTAACACCCTTTAAAAAAAAATGCGATTACTATCAAGGTCAAGATATTATAGGTCCTCGTGAAATAAATAGTGGCTCATCAATTGTTGGTGAAAAACTATTTGTTTTTAGAAAAGAAGAATTAAATAAGGTATTAGTACATGAGTTGGTACATTATTTAGGATTAGATTTAAATGATGTTCCGTTCGCAAATTTTTCAGACTATTTCAACGTGTCCACTAATAATATTGTTCTATTAAATGAAGCTTATACCGAAATAATGGCCATTCTAATAAACACTATTATTTATAGTGATAACTATGATAGTGTAAAAGATATATTAAATAAAGAACTAAAATATAGTATGTTTCAATCCGCTAAAATTTTAACATTATTTAAGTTTGTTTCAGCAAAGCAATTTTTTAAACAGTGTGATTGTGATAATTTTAGACAAAATACCGATGTATTTTCGTATTTTATAGTTAAAACCGCAATATTAATGGATTTAGATGGTTTTTTAGAATTATATTATTCTAATAAACTAACACCAACCACCTTTAAGGATTATGTGTTATCGGTATCATTATCTACTAAATATATAGAATATATTGACAAATTTATAATAGATATAAAAAATAATAAATTCCCTAAGTATCTATTAAATTCTTTAAGAATGACACATTATGATTTATAAAAAATTGATTTAAACTTATATTTATATTTATATTTAACACCTCATGGGTATTAAGAATTTGACATCATTTCTACAAGAACATTGTCCAACGGGTATTAGGGAAATTAATTTAAAGGATTTCACTGGTAAAAAAACCGCGATTGATACTAGTATTTTCCTTTACAAATTTAAATATAAAGCTAACAGATTGATTCCTAAATTCTTAGAACAAATTAATAGATTACGATTAAATGATATTACACCCATTTATATTTTCGATGGTGTCCCTCCAGAAGAGAAGTATGATGTAATCGTAAGTCGGCAAAATAAATTAAAAGAAAAGAAGGAGAATATAGAAACATTAAAGAAAGAAATCGATGCTACTACAGATATAGAACATAAAAACAAATTAAAATCAGACCTTTATAAATTGGATAATAAACTGATTCATGTTACTAAGGAAGATATACGCCAAGTCAAATATTTATTCGATTTGCTAAATATTAAGTATATTCAGGCCGAAGGTGAATCGGATTTATTGTGTAGTAAACTTTGTTCTAGTGGTAAAGTAGATTTTGTGATTTCCGAAGACATGGATCTGCTAACAAGTGGCACTAATTTATTGATGCGAGATTTTAATATATATAATAATAAAGCTACAATTTATGATTTAAATGAAATTATAACTAAATTAAACATATCTTATGAAAAGTTTGTTGAATTATGTATTATGTTAGGTTGTGATTATTTAAAACGGCCAAATGGTATGGGACCTAAAAAATCATTTAAACTTATTAATGAATGTGCATCAATTGATAATATAGTTTCAAAAATGGTTGAAAAAAATATTGAATTAGAATCTGATTATTTTGAAAAATTTAAATCAGCAAAGAATATTTTTATGAATTATAATATGGATTATTGTGGACCAGTTAATGTTACCATAGATGCTTTATTTGATAATCAGTTGGCTAATATTAATATATTTTTAAATAAATATACCGGTCTAAGTGAAAAGCAAATTTCTAATAGAATTAAAAATATTTATAATATTATATGAATATACAAAAAATAATATCGGACAAAATGTATGGATTATTTAGAAGTAAACAGAGTAAAATATTTGGTTTTTTTGCTATTTTAGCAATAATATCAGCGTCTATAATATATAAAAATGTTATAATATTATTAACACAATTAGTGTTATACTATTTTATTATAGAACATATTAATTGTATCCTTTATGGTGGGTGTAATGTTAATTCATGGATATTAACATTCATACCTATATTAGGTATTGTCCTTTTTATATTGGATCATTTAAATATATTTAAATCATTCAGAACTAAACTTAAATATATATATGATAAATATGATAAATTTGAAAGCCTTATGCCTGAAGGAAAAATAGATATGAAAATTTTTAATGTAAATATTCCATTATAATTTAATTTATTTCTTTGTGATTTATATATGAGTAACTATGAATATTTTCAAAATAATAATGGTGAATCTGATTTAAACACTGCTTACAATAGTAATAATTTAAATGATACTTTACATAATGTACCCTTTTGTAATGCTAATAATAATGGACCACTTCCACCAACAAGTGGAACCGAAGAACAATTAGAACAATTAGAACAATTAGAACAAGAATCTATTGAAAAATCAACTATGAGTAATTTATGGGATTTTTTAGGTTTATCTAATTTAAGTACTCGGAAAAAAGAATGTCTATTTGATTGTAGTATACATGGCGCCAGATGTTTAGAGCGATGTAAATTTAAAGATCCCGATAAATGCAAATATCGGTGTTTAAAACACGGTCTATATTGTTCTAAAAAATGTGTTATGTTACCTAAACAAAAATTACAAACAACGAATAGCGGTAACGATGTAACTAATAATAGAACAACGAATAGTGGAAACGATGTAACTAATAATAGAACTAATAATAGAACAACGCATAGTGGTAACGATGTAACTAATAAACAAATCACTACAAACACTACACGCAAATATCCACCCGTTCCAATCGGAGATAAAAATTATTTTATGGGCTATGCTCCATTTGATAGTAATTTGTGGCCGAGTTTTACACAATCGGGGTGGGACATGGATAAATTGAACAAGCACCATACAGATGATTTTATAGAAGTATTGGTTCCTAATAACTTTATTTTTCCTAACGAAACTTCTAAACCTAATTTAATTTTTTAATCTTATTTATTTTTATATAATCACCTATTTGTATATTATTTGTTTTAATAGTATTACCATTTACTTCTAACACATATTGACATAATTTGTTAGATTTTACAGCTTTAATTGATTTAGGTTTTAAATTGTGGTTAAGATCCATTATTTGTCCATTTTCATTAAAGTATATAGCATCAAGTGAAATAAAAGTATTTTTCATCCATAGACTGATGGTTTGGGGTTCTCCGAAATCAAACAACATGCCTTCATTTTTATTTAAGTGTTTTTTACGATGCATCAACCCTTTTTTCCTTGAACTATCAGTTGAAACAACTTTAGCATCAAAATTAAATGTCGATTTAAATGATTCCCTATATTTTGTTATTATTTGATATATTTTTGATCCAAATAAAAATAGTATAATAAGACTTACTATAATTTCAATCATTTAGTATAATATAATAAAATAATCGTTCAGATTATAGATAAAAAACCTAATTATTTTTTATATTATGGATGATTTGAATTTAGATACATTAGATTTAAATGATTTTGATATTAATGATTTGTCACTAAATGACAGTATGGAAGAAGCCTATAAAAATATCATTTATTCGTATCCGTTTTACTCTGACGAAGATTACGATTATGAATTCCGTGTAACATTCGTAGACGACCATTTAGTATTAGATGAAATTAAATATAACGAACACTTAGATTTCTATGAGTGCACTCATCATGAAACGAATGTGTTAAACAAACCTATAAGCGAGTTAAAGGATTTCATTAATAATGATATAGATATACGCGATGAGTGCACACCTTTAATTAACGATGTATTAGTATGTGTAGAAAAAGATAGTACATCGTTCGATGAAGAAATAAATGAAAATAAAAAAGTTGTATTAAAAGATTTGTATGTGGATATTAAAGAAGCTTTAATATTCTAATATTCGTCGGTGGCGTGGGTCCAAATAGGCCCCCACCCCATAGGATAAACAAGATTCGAATCTACACAAACGGTGCCTAAATTCGATATATCGCCCATCTTGCACACCAACTGACGATCAGTGCTGTACTCGGCTTTTTCTTGTTGTGCTTTTGTGCATAACTGTCCTTGTATTTCAGTGGCTTCTTCGTTGTTTTTTGCTCTGGCTTCTTCGTTGTTTTTTGCTCTTAAATATTTCTGATAAGTCTCTTTAGATTTTTCTTGTGCTTCAGCGTTTTTAGCTTTGATTGTTTCTAGTTGTTGTTGGTATGCTTCCTCTAATTGGAAATTGAAACTGCTTCCCCCTCGCATTCTTCGACTTCTTCGGCTTCTTAAACTTCTTCGGCTTCTTAAGGATCGTGAACGAACCCGTTTTCTTAAGGATCTGGATCCTCGGGATCGAACTAGTTTTGAACGTGAATATCTTCGACTAACTCTTCCAACCATTTTATAATAAGCATATAGAAAATAATTTTGTGAAATACTTTTTGTAACAAAAGTAAAATCAAAAATAATGTTTTTGTCTAAACTTTTATGAAAAAGTTTCTTTTTAGGAAAAAGGTTGGCCAAAAAAAACCTTTTAGGAAAAAGCTTTGTAATTATTCTAACGAAGCATTATATTGTTTTAAGTGAAACCAATCAACATCTAAATTATGAATAATAATAGGATTAGATTTAAATGTTTTATTTAAAGCTTTTACAAATTCTTTATGTTTTTCTAAGTCAATTATGCCAGGTTGTAATGCCATTAAATATGTAGCGAATCCACCAATATTTTCGTTACTTTTTAATTTAACAAACAATTTAGTATTTTTACCAATATCACAGGGTGTCATTTTTATAAAATCATTGTATTCTGTACATACAATATTTTTCCACAGTTGAGTGCCAAATTTCCATTTTTTAATTGGAATGGCTTGTAAATGTAATTTAGTTTTATTTTTAAGAAAAAATGGTTTAAATTGTTGCGTATTTATTAAATTATTGCCTTTTTTCATATTTCTATGAAGAAAATTTAATAGTTTTGGATTAAGTAAATCATTATAGCCTTTATCTACCGAAGTAAAATCAACATCAATCGTTATTTTAGATACATTCGGTTTCTTTTTAGTTGAACGCATTATACTATTATCATTTTTTTTTTTTTAAAATTGAATTAAAAATACTTTTTAAAAAAAGTAAAGCAAAAAAACCTTTTAGGAAAAAGTAAAGCAAAAAAAAAAGTTTATGCCCATCTACATTTATAAACCAATCGGTCAAACTCCAAACGAATTAATTGAAACCTACAAAAAAGAGAATAAACACGCCATTAAAGTTAGTTTTACGGGGCGATTAGATCCAATGGCCCGTGGCAAAATGGTTTTGCTCGTGAATGACGAATGTAAATTACACGATACATATATTAGCCACAATAAAACCTATGAATTTCAAGTATTATATGGATTCAACACAGATACATACGATGTATTAGGACTTTTAAACGAATACCATAACCCGGCTAAATGTAAACAAATAATAGATACAATTAACATCGACAAATATGTTGGGAAGTGGGTCCAAGAGTATCCACCCTATTCATCGATTGTAGTTAATAAAAAACCATTGTGGGAATGGTCTAAACTTGGATTAATTGATAGTATAAAGCCTTTACCGAGTAAAACCGTTGAAATATACGAGTTTGAAGAAATTCCTTACGAATCTCCTATTGATTCTTATGAAAAATTACACGAAAAAATAAAGACTATGATATACAGCCTTAGCAAAATAAATCAGCCCAAATTTAGAGTTCCGGAAATTAATGATCTGTGGAACACCTACTTTGAATCTTACAACCATGTATTGGTTACATGTAAACCAATTATAAAAAAATATAGGGCAAAAGTAAGTAGTGGGACCTATATTAGAAGCTTATCAAATCAAATTGGAACCGAAATTGGATGTGGAGCCATTGCATTAGATATTAATCGGACAGATATTTACTAAAAGCTTAGACCAAAACTAGTGTATTTTTTGCTTTACTTTTTTCTAAAAAAAAGCTTTTCAAAAAGCTTAGACCAAAACTAGTGTATTTTTGCTTTACTTTTTTCTAAAAAAAAGCTTTTAATCATATAGTTTACCATATTCTTCACGACTCATTCCATCAGGTACACAATAACCCCATTCACTCTTTAATATATTTTTAGGTTTCAACTTAGTGGCACACCACTCACCTACTTTAGTTTTTATACATGTGTAACTAGGCATTTCTTTATGACTTGTTTGTTGAAATGGGAATTTACATGTTCCTATTTTAGCATCCTTAGCTATTTTTTTGGTTTTATTTTTATCATAATAATAATTAACAGCTAATCGTTCGTTAGGTGTATTATTGTTATTATTTTTCTTAGGTAGTTGGACATTCTTGACATTATTGGCTTTGACATTAGAATTAGGGGCTTTGACATTAGAATTAGGGGATTTCTGGGAATTAGGGGCTTTGACATTAGAATTATTGGAATTGACATTAGAATTATTGGAATTGACATTAGAATTAGGGACTTTCTGGGAATTAGGGACTTTAGAGGATTGTTGTCGATGTGGATGTGGATGTGGTTTACAAAACCCAAATGTTACAGGTTTATTATTTTTATCTACAGAAGTAGCACACCAGTATCCGTATTTTTTACTTCGCCCTGATTTTACACAATCATTAACTAATATTTCTTTTTTTTTACCCGAATGTTTTTCGCCTAACATTTTTCCCGTATAGGATTCTTCAGGCCAAACCTTTTTAACTTTAAATGGAAATACACATTTTCCGGCTCGGTGGACAGAACCGGTTTTAATATCTTTACCATAAATATCCTTTAAATCAGCTGTTATGTCTAATTGTTTAGATTCTACATTAGGGTTACTAGGATTGGAATTTAATTTAAACTTAATCGTCTTATTAGATTTTACATTAGGGTTACTAGGATTGGAATTTAATTTAAACTTAATCGTCTTATTAGATTTTCTAGGTTTAGATTTTACTTTAGGCTTACTAGGCTTACTAGGCTTACTAGGTTTAGATTTTACTTTAGGCTTACTAGGCTTACTAGGCTTAATACTCGACGATAATTTTTTATTAGTGGTTTTTGATACATTAGATTTATCTATTTTTTTCACATCGATATTATCTAAGATGTAGTTAAAATAGTTATTAATATAAATATATTTATTTGTTTGGTATAATTCTTTTATTTTTTCAAAATAATCGTATCGGTTTAATAACACTATATTATCATTTACAGATTTTTCGTCCGGTAATTTATAGTTACCATCAAGAATAACTTTTCTGACAGTATACGATTTAAGTAATTCCTCAGTTACAGCTCTGTATAAAATATTGTAATTATATTCATCAATTACTAACCCACAATCTGAAGCCTTTAGTTGATAATTATATGTATCAAACGACCCATTTAATACCGTCGGATCATTTGTAACAACTTTATAAGTACATTTAGAAGTACACGAATCCCTAGACATTTTTTGACACAGTTGTTCATCGTAGTTTATTGGGTTTAGTGGGTAAGTATCTACAACTACAACAAAATTATCTACTAAATGTTTCATTATTTTTAATAATTCGATTCGTTTAGTTTGAATATCAATTACATTATTTCGTAAGAAAAAATCGATTCGTTTGTTTAATCCACTCTTATCGGTTTTAAAAAAATGCGCCAATTCTAATTTTAAATTATTGTAAAGATTATTTTTAAGTTGGTGTTCGTTTTTAAATGTGACCCTTTTATCTGGTTCAATAATATCATTAAATAATAGGTCGTCGAAATTTTTAACATATTTTTCGTCAATAACATCTAATTTATAATCGCCATAATTACCTTTAACATATGTCTCAAATTTAATCGGAATATAATTATCATCACTATTAATTAAACTATGAATATTTAGGCGTTGATTGTCGTCTTTTACAAGCCCCGTTATTTTTTTAGATTCTCCTAAAAATATATACAAATCACTATAGTTAGTTAATGCTTCATTTATAGTTATACGAGGAATATCGTTAATATACACAAAATCCGTATGGCTGTCATTAACAAAATCTATATTAAATGGAGCAGTATGTATAATTAGCTTATTATTAGTTAATATTCCGACACCTTTAAAATATTTATCTACTATTATAGAACGTATATCATAGTCACTATCTTTAATTTTAGATATAATATTATAATATGAAATTACGCCATTTTGCTCATTCTGATCTAATAATAAATTGTATAATCTATTAATCTTTTTTACCAGTTTTTCATTCGAAATATAATAAGTATAGTCAATCAGTTTTCCAACACTATTTTTCGTTAATTCGTATAAGGGTTCGAATAAATTATTAACTTTATATAATAATATATTAGTTCTCCCCCCTTTATAAATATTATTTACATCATCAGTTAATGGGTTTATTAATTTAATAGTATTTTGTTTAGATTCTTCCAATATAAATATGTTTAATCTATTATGTCGTGATATTAAATCAATTAATAAATTATAGTCCTTATAAATATTTAAATCGCAGATATATTTCTTGTAATTTTCCATTGAAACATAAATATTATATAGATGTCTAATATTAGGGATGGTTTTCATATCATTCACACATTTATCTTCATTATAATCCCCATCTAATATTTTAGATAAAATACCATATTTAAATCGTTTAAGTGTCTCTCCGTATAATTTACACCATGATATGAAAACACCTATATGTTCACTATAATCGTTAGAGCCATGAAAATATTTAAAAATTTCGCCATTATTTAATGACACAAATACATCGGGGGTCATCATTTGTATTAATTGGTCTAAATAATGTTCACATTTAGTATTGGGTTCTAAAGAACATATAGCCTCTAAAAATGAATTTTTAGGGTTTTGATTAATACCTTTACGAACTAATATATCGCATGCTTCTTTCACTTTACCAACATATTTTAAACTACCATTATTAAAATATTTATCTAATTTGGGGGTTAAAATCCCGAATTTATTGTTCCCTAGTGGAAATTTATCAGAACCTAATATATATTCATTTACATCAGTGTCTTCTTTCTTTATAAATTTTTTCACACTATAAATACCATTTGTTTTATACACATAATAGTTTTGTCGTTTATCGTCGATTATAACTATACCATTGATAAAATTAATTTTTAAATTATTTGTATTTATAAGTTTACCCATTTTTTTAGGTCCATCATCGGTTATAGTATAAAACCCATTATCAGGTTTTCTATTTAATAATAATATAGTATCACCATTATTTAATGATTTTTTATTAATAATACTACCAATTGTTAAATCGTCGATTCCATATTTTGATGATTCTTCCACTCTACCTATATTAACTTCAGTGCATTTTTCTATATTATTTGGTTTAGGAAGTCCATTTCGCGGAACCGCATAACAACAGGGCATACATAATTCTGCTGGATGATTTTTAGGTTCTAAAAAACCGGGTTGAGCCGTTTTTTCGGTCCCGCTTAAATATGTTTCCCAAGCATCTTTATATTCAACCTCCGTCTTTATAGGGTCAATTTTAATATCTTTAATAAAATCCTTAGGTAGTTCACTATACCCCCAATAATTATTTGATTCATTACCTTTCCTTAAAATGATATTTTTTCCTTTTTTTATTTTTTTTTTTGTATCTTTAATTATCGTACCACCACAAAACGGACACCGACCTTTATTATCTATTAATTGTTTTTCAGTTATAACTAATTTACATTTTATACACCATAATCTAGGACAAATATATTGATTAAGCGTTTTATTTGAAGACCCCCAATTAGTAATTGTATCCTTTATTTTGTCAAAACCTAAAGGATTCCGGGTTTCAATATTTTGTATTTCTAAATTATTTAAAATGATAGGTTGACGCATATCGGTTGCTCCACACTGACGAGTCCATGCTTTTACTGTCTTAGAAGTTTTAAATCCGAGAATTTTTGGATCTCTTTTTCGTAATTTATCCATATATGCTCTTATGGAATCGGGCATTTTGGTTTCCATTATACCATTAGCACCATTGTTCTGTGACTGATTAGCACCATTGTTCTGTGACTGATTAGCACCATTGTTCTGTGACTGATTAGCACCATTGTTTTGAGACTGATTATATCTACTGTTCTGTACATTATTGGTATCATTATTGTTACTATTAGAATTAGAATATTGAATGTCTAAATTAAATTCATCATCATTAATGAACGTTTGTGAGTTTAATGGTTTCTTTATCGGTGATTCTATATTAGAATATTGTATTTCTAAATCAAATTCATCATCATTAATGAACTTTTGTGAGTTTAATGGTTTCTTTATTATCGATGATTCTAAAATGAACTTCGGAATTTTAGTAGACCCTTTAGATTTTTTGTTAATTATTTCAAATACTATAGTTTCTAACATATCCTTTATATCATCAATATTAGTATAATCATTTCCATTTTTTATGTTCACTATAAAATGATTTACATCTAATCCATTACTTATAACAACATCTAAACTATCACTTGTATTTTTTAAATCACCCGATTCAATAAATTTCGTTAGAAGATTAAACGCGTCTACGGATGCTAAATTATATTTTAAATTGGATTCTCGAACCCACAATTCACGGAATTCCTTTATACTTAATTTTTCTGAATTAGATTTAAGATTATTAAAAAATAGCCTAATATTTTCAGGATTATTATACAAATTATTATTTTTAAATTTAAATATAATATTATTTTCATCATTTTTAATCACATAACCCAATGAATAATATCGACCAAGTCCATTTTTAATATCATTTAATGTAATAGTTTTTGATGCGCTTATACTAAAATGGGTTATAATATTTAAATTTATGAGTTTTTGATTATTATCATCAATCAATTTTAAATTAGATTCGGTTCGTTTTAATTTTTTAAGTACATCATTCACTTTTTCGGTTAATTTATCTAATAATTCTTTATCGAATAGATATTCTTTAGTAAGTTCTAAAATTTTTAGTTCAATCATACCATTAATATGAATAATTATAGAGCAAAATAAATTCGGTTTAATATCATTTAAATCTATTTTTAGTGTTAGTTCTTCATTTATTATTCTATAATCTTTTTCTCTAATTATATATAAATTAGATTTCCAATTTTCAAGTTGCTTTTTAGAAATAAAGGGCTCATATTTATTAGGCTCATACTTTACTAAATAATGTTTATAATCATCAAACCTCTCTTTAACAACACCTTTTTTTTTTATTTTATAGATGGCATTTTTATTTAATTTATAGAATTCAGTTCTAATAAAATTACTATATTTGATAAATATAATACTATTTTTATCGGATGGCTCAATCGTGTTATATAAATTTTCAAGCTTTAATTCATCGCCACAATTGGGATTTATATATAGAATAAGATTACTATATTCAATATTTTCAAAGTTTAAGGTGAATCTAGATTTGCGTTTTTCATCGTCTATTTTATTATATTCATTAATATTATTATTTAAACTATTGTAAATGTCACCATATTCTTTTATTTTTATAGGATGTTCATCTTCATTTAACGACCTTAAATCCGGAAAATATATACTATCAATTACAGTTGTATCATCTGAATCCTTAAATGAATCGTATCCCTTATATGAATTAAATGAATCGTAATCAATATAATAAATAGTATTACTTATGGTGTCATAATCGCCCAATATGTCCGAATGTAAATTAACCAATAAATCACTAGGATCTTTCATAATACGTTCATAATGTGTGTCTAAAAAATTGGGACTATAATAGTTAATTCCTTCCTCACCTCTATATAAATATCCTAATGTTTGAGGGAATTTACCAAATAGTGTTTCATCAAACTCTGTATCATCGTATTTATTTCTACGCACTATACTATTTTTGATATCAACCGATATTGATTTATTTTTTACCCATAAATGCTGTTTTTCAACGGGTATTTTAAGCAGCACAAATAGGAGTTTCTTTAAATCCATTATACTATATTTTTTTATATCATAATTAAAAACACGCGTGACATTTGTTAAAGTTTTTAAAGGTATTTTATAGTGTGTATGCAACTTATTTATTTCAACCTCCGATAATTTCTTCTTGAATGGTGTATCAGACGGAACAAATAAATAATTTTGGTTTGTTACACTATTAATTAAATTGTAGAAAGACATTAATATAATAATATAAAAAATTAATTTCTAAAATGTAAAGTTATGATTTAAATTAATGTTAAATTAATGTTAAATTAATGTTAAATTAATGTTAAATTAATGTTAAATTAATGTTAAATTAATGTTAATTAATGTTAATTAATTCCTAATTATTCAAGGGGGTGTCTGTAATTTTTGTTCCACAATAATCAACCGGCATACTATTAAAATCCTGTTTCTCATACACATTTATTTTAATCCCAGCCTTTAAAAGAAACCGCATATTATCCCAGAATTCCGTCGTATGACCAATTGATTTGGTCATAAGATGTCCGAGTTCATGAATGGCAACAAACATCATCGTATTTATATCAACTAAGGTATTTTCACCATCTTTTGATCTTAAACAAAACACTATTTTATCGCCCTTATTAATAGAATATGATGTATACTTATTACCCGGCGAACTTTCGGTTATATTATTGGGTTTGAAATTCTTTTTTAACCGTTTTAACGAACTATTATGTTCTTTAGAATTATCTTTAGCATCAATATCGGCACACACATTATCTACTATTTTACTTAATCTATCTCTAATTTTAGAAAGTAGAAGAGCCGCTTGTTCTTTATCGGGCAAATTTCTCACCAAATATTCGACTTTATTTAAACTAATATAAGTCACATCTGAAGCCTTATTTTCTAAATAAACATAAAATACTGAGGCACATATCAATATAAAAAAAAATGTAGTAAAATCTTCCATGTTAATATTATATTATATTATTTTTAAAAAACCTTTTTAGTTTTGTTAAAACTTTTCTTAAAAGTTTAAAATTGATTTAAAATTACCCCTTATAATAATTAATATTATTACTTCTTAAAATGGATTCATTACGAGGAGATAATCATATAAAAATTAATGCAAAAAATGACATCATTTTCCAATGTTTAGAATGGTTTGGAACAAATGAAATGAAAACCGAATTAAATCCAGATCAAAGCAGCCATAAACAATTTGTTAGAAATAGGAATCATGTGGTTAAATTGTATGGTGTCACTGAAGACGGGATATCGGTATCTGTAAATAATAATGATTTTAAACCCTATTTCTTCATTAAAGTAACGAATTCATTTACTGATTTACATAAGGTTAAATTAGGTGAAGCAATCAAACTAACATTAGATAAAGAATCCAAAGAGAAGAAACAATTTAGTTCTTATTCTCAGGATGTATTATTATTGGAACTTGTAAAACGAAAAGATTTTTATGGTTTTAATAATAATAAACAATTCAGTTTCATTAAAATCACTTTTAGAAATACGTTGGCGATGAATAAAGTTAATCAACTTATTAAAGACGGGATAACGATTCCATCCTTAAATAAAACCCCATTTAAATTTAAAATTTATGAGTCAAATATTAGTCCATTCATCAGGTTTATTCACACGAAAGAAGTTGCCGCTGCAGGGTGGGTAAAAATCCCAGGTGGTAAATATTTAGTAAATCGCGGCGAAGATAAAACGTCACAGTGTCAAATTGATATTGATATAGATTTTGACACCATTGAGCCGATTGAAAATAATACCATCGCACCAATGTTAATAGCTTCGTTTGATATCGAATGTAGTAGTAGTCATGGTGATTTCCCACTTCCTAAAAAGAATTATAAAAAGTTAGGTTGTGAGATTTATGATGGTTACAAGAAATTTAATGGTCGGTCAAAAAAGTCTAAATCAGAACAAAAAGACTATCTGCGCGAATGTATTGAATTAGCATTTGATTCAACTAACAAATCTAAGGCAACCGATATTAAGTGTGTTTATACAATAGATGAAGAGAAACCGGGTGAAAAAATAAAAACGAAGGGTGTAAGCGCTATTTATGATATTTTGAATACTGGTGAAAATTATAAAATTTTAGCAGTTGAAATATTAAAGTATTTCTTTCAACCTAATAAAAATGATATTCATGTTTTCCAAGAGTTTTATAGTAATCGAATATGTAACATTATAGAAGACTCATTTACACCCACAAGCATTAGTAAACTCAAACAAAAAAGTAACAGAAATTTGTATAAAAATAATGATAATAAAAACGAAAAAATCATCGTTAAAACTATTTATACTAAAACCGATAAAAAACCAGCAAAACGTATTAATGAAAATATAGCCAAAAAGGCCTTAAAGCAAATATTCTTGCTATTTAAAAAAATTAAAAAATTGTTTATAAAAAATGAGTTGGATATAGATAATAATACGATTAATGATTTTATTGATATTTATTTATCACATTATACCGAAAATGATTTAGTGAAAATAAATAAAATTAACGAAGAATTCCAATTTGATAATAATGATAATGATAATGATAATGATAATGATAATGATAATGATAATGAAACAGTTCAAGGAACAAATTTTTCTGCTATTATAGTTAATGATATTAGTCTTTGCATTAATATGCTATATTCATATTTCGATGATAAATTTCCTGAAATAGATGATGGTCGCGACACCTATTGTAATCGCATCATTAATATTTTAGACAACGAGTTCCCGCCGGTTGAAGGTGATAAAGTGATTCAAATCGGTACAACCGTTCAACGCTATGGGGAACCCGAATGTTATTTGAAACATATTATCACCCTTAAATCATGTTCTCCTATAAAAGGTGCCGTTGTAGAATCATATGAAACCGAAGAAGAAGTCCTTCTAGCTTGGACTAAATTTATTCAGAAGTTGGATCCGGATATAGTAACTGGCTACAATATCTTTGGGTTTGATTTTACATTTATGTGGGAACGGGCCAAAGAATTATTCGGTTATGATGAAAGCAGTTATAATGAAATTCCATTCGGCGAATTCTCTAAACTTGGTAGAATAAGAGAAACGAACAAAGAAGGTGAAAATATAATAAAAAGTAGTAAAATGGAAGAGAAAAAATTGGCATCATCGGCATTAGGGGAAAACGTATTAAAATATATTGTCATGGACGGTCGTATTGTTATGGACTTATTTAAAATCGTCCAAAAAGATTTTAATTTAGTATCCTATAAATTAGATTATGTGGCTGAAACATTTATTAATGATAAAATCACCGATATTAATGGACCTACTCTGAAAATTAAAGGTATCGAAATAATGAATGTGGGTCATTTTATTACTATAAATTACGGCTTTGATAAGAAATATAAAGATAAAAAATTTAAGATTATCGGGATTTCGTTAGAAGATAACACGATTACGTTAAATGAATCCATCGAGACATCCATTATGGACTTAAAACCTAAATGGACATTAGCAAAAGATGACGTAAGTCCACACGATATATTTAGGCTTCAAGATGGGAGCGCAGATGACCGATGCATTGTTGCGACATATTGTATTCAGGATTGTGCGCTCTGTAATAATCTCATAGATAAATTGAAGATTATTACTAATAATATTGGTATGGCCAATGTATGCAGCGTGCCACTGTCTTACTTATTTTTGCGAGGTCAAGGCGTTAAAATCTTTAGTTTAGTGTCACAACAGTGTCGAAAAGAGGGGTTTTTAATTCCAGTGATCAAATACGAAAAAGAATCATTTAAAATTAAAAACGATTTAACTGCTAAAACTGATAAAAATGTTGATATGTTTGAATATGGCGAAGATGACGAGGCAGAAGTTGAATTAAATGATGATGGCTATGAAGGCGCGATTGTATTAAAACCTCAGCCCGGCATTTATCTCGATACTTCCACGACTGTTTTAGATTATGCTTCTCTATACCCTTCGTCAATGATTAGTGAAAATTTATCACATGACTCTATTATTTTAGAAGATATTCCAGAATCAGCCAAATATTTAGGAGATAAAGGTGTCGCTAAACTCAAGGAACTTGGGTATGGCTATGAAGATATAGAGCATGACGTATATGTGTGGGTAGACCCTAAAATGAAAAGTAAAGGGAAACGGAAAAATGGTAAAAAGGTGTGTCGGTTCGTCCAACCATTAGATGGTTCTAAGGGTGTTATACCTAACAAATTGCGAGAATTGCTTAAAGCTCGGAAAGACACTCGGAAATTAATCGCATTTAAGACCTTAGAATTTATTTCTAAAACGATGGAAGCTAAATCAGGATTATTAGATGAGAAAGACGGTGTGTATACGCTGACACAAGTGGACGGAACAACCGAATCATTTGACACGTCTTTAGTTAAATCTATTAAAGATACTTACAATGAGTTTGAAAAATCTGTGTTCGATGGGTTGCAACTGGCCTTCAAAACGACGGCGAATTCGTTGTATGGTCAGCTTGGTGCGGCGACTAGTCAAATTTTCTTAAAGGATATAGCAGCATCTACAACTGCTATTGGACGGGAATTATTATATTTGGCGAGAGATAAAGTTGAGGAACATTTTGAAGGGGCTGAGGTGGTATATGGGGACACGGATAGTATATTTATTAATTTTAACCCTAAGGATGGTGCCGGTAATCCTCTGACAAATAAAGAAGGATTAGAAGCATCTATTAAAATGGGTGTAGAGGCTCAAGAATATATCCAACCGTTCTTGAAGCCACCCCATAAATTAGAGTATGAAAAGACATTTTGGCCGTTTATATTGTTCTCTAAGAAGCGGTATATTGGTAATAAATATGAATTCAAAACGGGTGAAAATGATTATAAGCAAACGAGTATGGGGATTGTATTGAAACGCCGAGATAATGCCGAAATAGTTAAGCATGTTTATGGCGGGGTGATTGATATTCTGATGAACCAGAAAAACTTAGAATTATCGATTACATTTCTTCGCGAAGAATTATTTAAATTATTAAATGGCGACTTCGGGATGGAAATGTTAGTTGTAACCAAAAGTCTCAGAGGTTATTATAAGAACCCGGGTTCAATCGCTCACAAAGTATTAGCTGATAGAATGGGTGTCCGGGATCCCGGTAATAAACCCAGCTCAAACGATCGGATTCCGTATGCATACGTAGAAGTAAAAGAAAGTAAAAATACTAAGGTGCTACAAGGAAATAGAATTGAACATCCAGATTATATTAAAGAAAAGGAGCTGAAATTAGATTACAAGTTCTACATTACAAATCAAATTATGAAACCGGTCGGACAGATTTATTCGCTGATTGTTGAAAAATTAGAGGGATTTAAGTACCCTGAAAATTACTATGAAACTAAATACAAATCGTTGCTTAATACATTAACGTCCGAAAAAGCGCGTGATAAAATAACGACCTTACGATTCAAAGATGCGTGCGATATTGTGTTTGGCGAAGTCGTTCGGGTGGCCGAAAACCGCAAAAATAAGGCACGTGAAATTACCGATTTCTTCAAAAAACCTTTTTAGGAAAAAGGTTGACCAAAAAAAACCTTTTTAGGAAAAAGGTTGACCAAAAAACCTTTTTAGGAAAAAGGTTGACCAAAAAAAACCTTTTTAGGAAAAGTTTTTAACGGTTATTTAGTAGCAACAGTTCACATTCCTTCTTCTGCGATTCTACGATTATTTTGTTTCGTTTATCAAAGAGCGCTTGGAACCGCTTAAATAAAGTGAATTGTTTATCAGTGGTTTCGCATATGGTTTCATAGTGGGTATCCATTATAAAATATTTACCATCCATTAAGTCATCAATCGTTTCCGTTTTATCTTTATAGACCCATTTATCACCACTAAATACCTTCATTTTATTGTCTTTTTTATTAGG
>Ga0206125_10000781_pt1 | contig 39619 bp, 23 predicted proteins | sample Helgoland_Spring_4_FD_148598 | JGI IMG/M metagenome (GOLD analysis project Ga0206125, IMG submission 148598) | Pelagic subsurface seawater microbial communities from Kabeltonne, Helgoland, North Sea - Helgoland_Spring_Bloom_20160331_1 | ecosystem: Environmental > Aquatic > Marine > Epipelagic ... | reverse complement strand
TTCTCCGCCGCCATTTTACTGGTGATCAGCTGCGGAGCGTTGGTAGGGTTTGCTCATGAAGCGGAAGAAAATGCGAGGTACGCCGACCTGGAGGTAGACGTGCAAGAAATAGATGGCATGTTCTTCGTCGACGCCGCAGGAGTGCGCGATCAAATCTTGTCGCATGACAGCATCACGGGTTCGTTCATCGCAGACGTCCAGCTCCAACATGTTATCGAATGGGTTCGGTCCATTCCCGCAGTCGATGATGTCCGTGTCTACCCTGGATTGAATCGGGTCCTGCACGTTCAGGTCACGCAGCGTAAACCGCTCGCCCGCGTGCACACAGGTCCCGACGAAGCAGATGTATACCTCGACAGCCATGGACGAGTTCTGCCTCTCTCACCCTATTACACAGCTCGCGTGCCCATCATCCATGCAGACGACATCGAGATGTGCGACGTTGCATTTGACTTGATTCAAGCCACCCATGAAGACATCCTTTGGTCTGCTTTCATCGACCAAATAGAAGTGAAGCCAGATGGTTCAGTGGACATCATTCCCCGATTGGGAAGCTCCCGGATTCACCTGGGCTTCATGGAAAACCTGGATCATAAACTGAACAAACTTCATGTTTTTTACCGCGAGCAAATTGCTCGGGGCAACCTCAACGCATACAAGCGCATCGATTTGACTTACCAAGATCAAGTCGTTGCACAACGTTATTACTAGAAACCCCCACTCCATGGATTCGCAATCGAACTCTGAAGAACAAATTGTGGTCGGCCTCGACATCGGGACGACGAAAATCGCTTGCTTCGTTGGGCGCCGCAATGAACACAACAAAATTGAAATCCTCGGTTACGGAAAAAGCGAATCCGTCGGGGTGTCGCGCGGTGTCGTCGCCAACATTGAAAAAACCGTTGAGTCAATTCGCACGGCAATTGATGAGGCACAGCGCACGTCTGGCGCCAAAATTGTCGATGTCAACGTCGGCATCGCCGGTCAACATATTAAAAGCCAACAAACCCGAGGGCAGCGTACGCGCAACGATTTGGAATCCGAAATCAGCCAAGTCGACATCGATGCGCTCATCCAAGACATGTACCGTCAGGTCATGCAACCCGGAGAGGAGATCCTTCACGTGCTTCCTCAGGAATACACCGTAGATAACGAGGGCGGGATCAAGGAACCCGTTGGGATGAGTGGCATTCGATTGGAAGCCAATTTTCATGTCATCATTGGTCAAATAGCCGCCATTCGCAACATTCACCGCTGCATCAAAAAAGCCGGTCTCAACGTCGATCAATTGATCCTTGAACCATTGGCATCTTCTGCATCCGTCCTGAGCGAAGAGGAAAAAGAAGCCGGAGTAGCGCTGGTAGACATCGGCGGTGGAACAACGGATATTGCCATTTTTCAAGACGGGATCATACGCCACACGGCAGTCATTCCATTCGGAGGAAACGTCTTGACAGAAGACATTCGACAGGGATGTCAAATCATGAAGAAGCAAGCCGAATTGCTGAAGCAACGGTTTGGCTCGGCCATTTCCACAGAAATGAAAGACAACGAAATTGTCTGCATCCCCGGATTGCAGGGACGAAATCCACGAGAAATTAGCCTCAAGAATTTAGCCTGCATCATCGAAGCGCGCATGACCGAAATTATCGAGCACGTGCACTTTGAAATCCGCAACTCTGGCTTTTCAGACCAATTAATCGGAGGAGTCGTTTTGACAGGTGGCGGATCACAGCTGCGTCACATCACGCAATTGTTTCAATACGTCACGGGCATGGATTGCCGCGTTGGATATCCAAGTGAGCATTTGGCCGAAGCACCCAACCAAGATGTCACGGCTCCAAGCTTTGCCACCGGGGTTGGCTTGGTCATCAATGGATTTGAACGCATTGCCTCCAATGGCGAATCAACCGTCGAAGAAAATGAAGCCCCACGCGGCCGCAACCTGATTGATCAGTTGCGTAAATACTTCGTTGAAGACGAAGAAATTCAATAATCCCATCGGAATCCAGAGCGAAATGAACGAAATGAGCACTGCCCCCTCTCAACCATCTGCCCTCAACGCCCCTATCAAAGTCATCGGCGTCGGCGGAGGCGGATCGAATGCCGTCAACACAATGTACGATCGCGGCATCCAAGGTGTCGACTTTATTGTATGCAACACCGACGCCCAAGCGCTAGATGCCAGTCCTGTTCCCATCAAGGTCCAATTGGGAGCTACCCTTACAGGCGGACAAGGCGCTGGATCGTTGCCTGACGTCGGGCGCAATGCCGCAATTGAAACGTTAGATGAAATCAAAGATCTGATTGGAAAAGACACCAGCATGGTCTTCATCACGGCAGGAATGGGAGGAGGAACCGGCACCGGTGCTGCGCCCGTCATTGCTAAAGCCGCCCGCGAAATGGATATTTTGACGGTCGGGATTGTCACCATTCCCTTTCAATTCGAAGGCCGACGACGAGGTGATCAAGCCTCTGAAGGGCTCGAAAGGATGCGCGAATCGGTGGACACGTTGTTGATCATCCGCAATGACAAATTGCGCGAGTTGTACGGTAATTTGACCATCCGTGCGGCATTTAACAATGCCGACGAAATCCTCTGCACTGCCGCCAAGGGAATCGCTGAGGTCATCACGCTAACTGGAGAGATCAACGTCGATATGAATGATGTGAATACCGTCATGCGGGATTCGGGCAGAGCCATCATGGGATCAGGAACAGCAAGCGGGGAAGGACGAGCGAGAACCGCCGTAACTGAAGCGCTGGAATCTCCGCTTCTAAACGATTGCGATATCACTGGAGCCAATTTTGTTCTTCTCAACATCACCTTTGGAACAGAAGAGATTTTGATGGATGAAATCATGGAGATCACCGATTTCATTCAAGAATCAGCGGGCCAATCAGCCGAAGTTATTTGGGGATACGGCGTAGACCAATCCCTCAAAGAAGACCTCTGCGTGACGGTCATCGCTACAGGATTCAAAGGACATGAACAATGGGAAGGTCCGAAGAAACCTGAACAAACAAAGTTCATTCTTGGCGACCCGAAAGAAATTAAGGCTCCCGTTCAACCTACGCAGCCGTATGGCGAACCAGCTGTTTCAAATGAAGAAGCAGAAATGCCCTTCCTAAAAAGCGATGCACCCATCGAAGCTTCGGCACCACAAGAACCCATAGAGCGCCGACCAGAATTAGCCGAAACTCCGCAACCAACGGAAGCTCCAACCTTTTTCTCCCTCGATGAGAGTGCTTCTGATGCCCGAGAAACAACGGAGGCGCCGTCCGAACATGGAGAAAACGAGGCAGCAGAAGCTCCCTCGATTTCCGGAACAAATGGCGATGAGCCTTCCGTAACGGTGTATACCTTGGAGAGCGATCCGCTGCCACCGACCACCGAAGAACCCAACCTTGGGAACATCAAATTCACGGAAGATGGACCCCCAAAAAAAGAAACGTCACCGATCAACCGACCTTTATCACGGACTCCAGACTTAGCGGGAGATGCATCAAAGGACGTCTTTCCATCCGTCACGCGGCCGGCCGAAAATGAACTCCAAGCGCGAAACGTGCGTCTGTCGCAATTCACCCGGAAATTAAAAACTCCAGGAGGGTTGGCCGATTTGGAGGCAGAACCCGCCTACAAGCGGCGCCAGGTAATTTTAGACGATGTAGATCATTCCTCTAAATCACAGGTAAGCCGATTTTCATTGCATGAAGAAACGGACGAAGAAGGAGAACGCACGATTGAATTGCGAAATGACAATCCGTTTTTACATGACAACGTAGACTGAGGAAAATGAGCATGTACAGCACCATTTCCAATGGCATCAAAGATGCCATGAGAAACAAAGACCGCGAAAGGCTATCCGCGTTGCGCGACATCAAAAGTAAATTGATGTTGGAGGCGACTAAAACCGGAACCGATGGGGATGACATTCCCGATGCGATCGTCATGGCCATTTTGACTAAACTTTTCAAACAACGAACTGAAACAGCAGATTTATACGCCCAACAGGCGCGTCCTGATTTAGAAACCGAGGAGCGCGCACAAGCCGCCGTGATCGCTGAATTTCTCCCTCAGCCCCTGACCGAGGAAGAAATCATTCAAGAGGTGAACGCCATCATCCAAGAAACAAACGCATCCTCCATGGCTGATATGGGCAAAGTCATGGGCATCGCATCAAGCAGAATGGCTGGGAAAGCCGACGGAAAACTCATTTCGGGAATTGTAAGAAGTGCCCTACAAAACTGATGGTCGGCCCGATTGTTAATGTTTCCAATCGAGGTGCGAATGGTAGACCATCTGAGCTTACATTCATCCTCGCAAAAACAACGTAAAATGAAAAACTGGATGACTCTCTTCGCAGCAATAGCCGTCATCGGCTTGGTCTCATGCGGCGAAACAACTGCCCCCTCCGATGCAACCAATTCCGATGCTGATCAAGCAATGGAAAAAACTCAACCCGCTGATGCCATCGATCTCATGGATGGCACGTACCAAATTGATCCTGCAACAAGCACCGTTGCGTGGAAGGGTACGAAAATCACAGGTTCTACCCATGAAGGAAACTTGTCAGTTTACAAAGGCACCATCAATGTCTTGGACAAATCTGTCGCTGGTGGCTTTGTCGCCGTGGACATGAAAAGCATGGTTTGCACCGATGAGGGATTAGATGAAGAAGGAAAAGGGAATTTAATTGGCCACTTGATGTCGGATGACTTTTTTGGCGTTGAGCGATTTCCCAATGCACGGCTTGAACTCGAAGGCATCAAAGTGAAAGGCGAGGTCGCCATGGGATATGGAAAAATTTTCATTCGAGAAATTGCCCAACCCATCAACTTTCCTGTAGCAATAAGCCAGGCAGAAGGAAACCTCATTGTCGATGCGGATGTTACTTTTGATCGATCGAAGCATGACGTCAAGTTCCGCTCTGGATCTTTCCCTGACCTATTTCCCGACCTGGGAGATAAGCTCATCAACGATGAAATCGAGCTCAGTGTGCACATCGTAGGAAAGATGTAATCCACCCTCGCTCAGGACAACTTCGAAGCCCGGCCCGTGCCGGGCTTTTTTGTTATTGCGCGATGCACCCAGCAAATTCCTACCTTCGTCCCTCGTACGTGCACCATGCGTTGGACCAATTACTTCATCCATCCCGGCGATAACCGGTACTACGTGTTCACCTTCCATGAAGATGGGCACGCTGATGATTTTGAGGCTATGCTAGTAACAGAAAACATATCCTTTGAGCGGCATCAAGAAGATGAGCAGTGGCTCTTTGGAATCGCCCGCAGCCATTTTCAACGAGCGCTTCACTGCAATCATCTTGTGCATGCAAAGTACCGGACCAAGTTCATCCCCGTGCGAGGCTTGCGCTATGCCCTTCTCATTGGAACGGCCGCAGTGCTTCTCTTAGCCTTGGTTGGGGCATTCTTCAGTCGAAGCCGTGCGCAAGCCCAACCCGTAAAGTGGGAATTGGGAATCAGCACCGTTGGGGTCTTTCCGCTAGAGGCTGCGGGGTATGAATCGATCGAAGCAAGCAATCAGGGCCTCACGCTCCAGTGGCAACCCAAATTTAGCAGTGGGTTTGGGGTGCGGCTGCACCGCAACTTTCCCAGCAGCTGGAGTTTGGAGACTGGCTTGGAGACGTTGCGCATGAAATCCGACTGGGGCCTAACCTTTCAGCCGGAGAGCCAAGATCCGGCGCTCGCTGACACCCTTTCACTGCGCGCAGGACGCTACCGCTTGCCGCTGTTGGCCCAGACAAGCGTTCCAATCAACCAACAATGGGAGTTATGGGCTGGAGCTGGCGTGTGCCTCGATTTTTTACTCAGCGACGTATTCACGACCAGTTATCAGCAGGAAGAAATATTCTACAATGAATACCAAGTGGAAGAAAACCGTCAACACCGATGGACGGTCCCCTTGCGAGCAGAATTTGGCGGATTGTACCAGCCGAGAGACCGAAGCAAACCAGGTATTTACGTGGGCTGCATTTGGTGGCGTGAATGGTCCAGCAACCGATGGGGTGAAGCTCAGTGGGAGCGCTTGCTCGAAAAAGCAGACGTTCGACTCTTCATGCCCCAGGCAGGTTTCGCTGTCGAAGCGCGCATCATTTTGCCTCCGTGATCCACTCTGTGACGTATTCCAAGGGCTTGCGGTGACTTCGCGGCCACTCCCCTCCATCCGGATAACCGAGGTAAAAGAATCCCAAGATTTCGGAAGGTTCTGACAACCCCGCAAAAGCCTTCACCTCCGGCAAGTTCATGTAACTCGGCGTCGACCAAAACCCGCCAATTCCGTGCGCCGTGCACGTTAGGTACATATTTTGGACGGCACATGCTACCGCCATGCGCTCGTCTTGAATCGGTATGCGACCATTGGAGTCTGGCTCCATTCCAAGCACAACCAGCGCCGTCACCCGCTCACCGCGTGCTTTCAATTTTGCATGCTTCGCTTCCGAAAAAGAATCGCCCGCCGCAGCACGGTACCATGCTGCCAACTTGGGCCCAATCGCCTGCATGCCGTCTCCCACATACGCCTTAAATCTCCAGGGTTGCGTCATCCCATGCGTGGGCGCCCACGTCGCGTTGGTCAGCACCTGCTCCACTATTTCGGGATGTACCTTCCGGGCAGAGTATGCCTCCGGCTTGATGCTTCGGCGGTCCCGCAACAGCGCGGTCGTATCAGATAAATTATGTCTCATGGCATTGGATGTAGGAATGCACATCGGTTGAAGCAAAGGTACATCGAGGCGCAGCGACAATGCGAAACCTTCCCAATGAAAGTCAAGGGTAAACCCGTAATTTCGAGCATGCGATGTACACTCTTGTTCCTCGGGATAATCTGCGCAGCGGAAGCCACCGTGCCCAGCGTTCATGCTCAGTCCAATCCAGATAGCGCCCTGATTCGAAGCATCTACGACGAAGCGCTCGCTCATGGAGAAGCCTATGAAAACCTGCGCGTCCTAACCAAGGACATTGGGCACAGACTCAGCGGCTCTCCAAGCGCATCGAAAGCCATGGAGTGGGGACAACGGATCCTCCAGTCGTATGGAGCGGATTCAACGTGGATCATGCCGGTCGTCGTTCCGAGTTGGACGCGTGGTGATCGAGCGGAATCCATGACCTTTGGGTCAGCCGCTGATCGATCCTTGCACATTACTGCATTGGGAGGGTCCGTAGGGACGCCCAACGACGAGACTATTCGAGGACGCGTGGTCGTCGTCAAAGAACTGGACGAGCTCAAGCGCATGCCGCGCGAAAAAGTAAAAGGGCGCATCGTTCTCTTCAACCGTCCCATGGATCCTGTTCTGATCAATACCGGTTCCGCATACGGCGGAGCAATTGATCAACGAGGCAGTGGAGCGAGTGCCGCAGCGGAAGCTGGCGCCATCGGTGCCTTGGTGCGGTCGCTGACACATGCGCTCGACACCCTCCCGCACACGGGAGCTCTGCGGTACAAAGAGGACATTCGGCGCATTCCCGCGGCTGCCATATCCACCGTGGATGCCACCTGGCTCGGAAGGCAGGTGACAGAACACCCTGATCTCGAAGTCTCCCTTCAAATGAATTGTCGGGCATTTGACGATGTCGAACAAGGCAACGTAATCGGTGAATGGCGAGGATCCGAGCGGCCGAATGAAATCATCACCTTGGGCGGCCACTTGGATTCTTGGGACATCGGAGAAGGCGCACACGACGACGGTGCGGGTATCGTTCATACGCTGGAAGTGCTGCGCATCCTCAAGGCCATCGGGTACCAACCCCGCCACACCATTCGGTTCGTTTTGTTCATCAACGAAGAGAACGGCAACCGCGGCGGGAAGATGTACGCCAAGGTGGCGGCCGAAGAACAGGCCACTTCATCGAAGCGGTACGTCGCGGCACTCGAATCCGACGCCGGCGGTTTCGTGCCCAGAGGGTTTCGCATTGACGCGCCAGATGATGAGGCCACACAGGTGCAGTCATGGGCATCCCTTTTCGACCCTTATAACGTCCACCAATTCCGACGAGGAGGAGCAGGCGTCGATATTTCTCCGCTCAAGGAATTGACCCCCCGCCCTGTCTTATTGGGGCTCAGCCCCGATGGGCAACGGTACTTTGATTTTCATCACAGCGCTCAAGACATATTTGAAAACGTGCACAAAAGGGAGCTGGAGCTGGGGGCTGCAACGTTCGCTGCGGCCGTGGTGTTGTTGGACCAGCAATTGCCTATTCAGGACACACCTGACTAAAACTGACCAAGAAAATCAGCAAATCACCTACCGTGATAAATCCGTTGCCATCAAAATCATAAGGGCAATCGAGCAGTGGCGTACACCAGCCAAAAGTTGGATCCCACGTTGTTCCCGGTCCACACGAAGCCGGAACATCATAGCAATCGAACACACACGATCCATCATCTACTGTCACGAGTGGATTGAAATTACACGCCTCCTCATAGCTGCACCCTTGGCAAATCCCCCCCGTTAGACAGGGGTCAATTTGCCACATTTGCGTGGCTGTTCCATCTTCTGTCAACACCCAATGCTGGTCCGAAAGCAATTCCGTGAACTGCGTAATGGCTCCACTGGGCCAAATAACTTCGATGGAGTCGACGGACGACTCCTCTCCCAGTCCAAAAAGCTCCCATCGGCTGTTCTGACCGAGGTAATTTTCCCCGGCAAAAGTCATCCGAGACTGAGCATGATCCCCAGACCACACTCTGATTTTGGCCCCGACACCATCTCGGTTGCTATCCGTGCCTTCCAACCAAACCTTTAGCCAATGGTTGCTATTAGGTGATCCGCGTAACACCTGTGCAAATTCACCCACCCGATGGGAGACCAAATCCGCAAAACCGTCGAGGTTGTAATCGCCCACGGCTGTCGAGAAAGAAAGGGTGGATACCGTTTGAAATTGAACTTCATCGGCTGCGGTAAATTGCCCCTCGGTGTTATAGAAAAGCGCATCCGGCTCGTCCGGGTAAATGCTCAAGACCTGTGGGTAATTGGTAAAAACGCTGTAGCCATTGGCAACGTGCAAATCTTCCCACCCATTGTTATCGACGTCCAACCAATTGGCTCCCCAGCAAATCCCGTCGACTTGAACCTGGTTCATGGGAACATCGCCGGTCGCATCATCGATACCAAAATCTCCCCCATTGTTGATCATGAGCCAATTCATGTCCTCGGCAAAAGCCGTGAGGTACACATCTGAATCGAAGTCGCCATCAAAATCTGCAACACTGGTGGACATGCAATTGATCGCAATGTCCAGGCCCGTCTCCTCGGCCTTTTCAATAAAGGGCATCAATGATCCTTCCACTTGCTGCTCGAAGAAATAATTTTCATAAATCGTACGGTCTCGCACCACATGCAAATCCAGCAATCCATCGTCATTGAAATCCACCCATTGTCCCTGGAATGACTGGATGCCCAGCGCATCTAATCCTTGCTCTGACGTGGACTCCGTGAAGGTGCCGTCGCCGTTGTTGGTATAGAGCTCGTTGAAAGGGTATTCATCAATGGACGAGGTATAGTTGCAAACGAACAAATCCAAAAAGCCATCGCTGTTGTAGTCACCAAAACAGGCCCCATAACTCTTGCGAGAGGCCAAACTGATTCCGCACGTTGCGCTTACGTCGGCAAAATCCATGTTGCCGTTGTTGATGTACAATTTGTTGGCTGCCAAACGGTAGGTGACAAATAAGTCTTGATCTCCATCGTTATCGATGTCACCCCAAAGGACCATCTTCGCTTCCAACGGATAATCTGGAAGGTCCAGGTCTACTTCCAAAAATCCTGACTCATCTCCCTGTCCTATATAAAAGCGCAAATCGCCTTCGTGATCAGCAAAAGACAAATCATCGATGTAGTCTCCATTGAAATCAACGAAACTCACCCCCGCACCTAGAAACCCCCCGGTATGGTCAGTCTCTAATATGAGGTTGTTGCTCACATCCAGCAATTGGGCATTCGCGTGGGTGTGGGACAACAAACCCAGCGAGCAGATCACGACGGAGAGAATTCTCGGAGTATTACAAAACTTCCAAGCCATAACGTCATTGTGGGCAAGAGATGGCAAAAGAAGCCAAGAAAATGAGGAGATCGGTCACATCGGTCACCGAATCGGCATTTAAGTCTGTCGGACATGGGTTTTCGACAGAAACACATTGCTGCAGCATAGAATCCCAAGCGGTCCCTGGACCGCAGGTGGAAGCCGAAATCCAACAAGAAAAGTCGCATGACCCATCCTCTTCGTTTGCGCTCTCATCAAAATTACACGCCTCGGGATAAGTGCATCCAGGGCAAGGTCCCGTGGAACACGGATCTACGTAAGGGACCGTTTCTCCTTCAACGAATAGCAAACTTTGATTGGGCTCGAGGGTGTAATAACGGTCAACGATTCCTGAAGGCCAATCCACGACCACTGAATCAATTCCGGTGGCCATTCCGATGCCAAAATGTTCCCAACGGCTATTCTGACCCAAGTAATTTTCACCGCAATGCGTCATGTGATAACCCAACAAACCATTGCGGTACACCCTGATTTTTGCACCGATCCCGTCCCGGTTACTCACCGTTCCTTCCAGCATGATTTTGATCCAGCGGTTGACGTTGGGGACCGCTTGCAAAACTTGGGCATACTCGCCTACGACGTTATTGATCAAATCCGGAAACCCGTCCTGATTGAAGTCGCCTGTTACAGCCGAAAACGATAAACTCGCAACATCAAACTGACCCGTTGTATCCTCTTCAAAAACACCGCCTTCGTTCCAGAAAAAGTTATCGGGTACGTATGAATAATTCTGCAGAACGGCTGGCCATGATGTATACGTGCTAAAGCCGGTGCAAACATGCAGATCTTCCCAACCGTCGTTGTCTGCATCAAACCAATTGGCTGCCCAGCTCGTCAAATGAACTTGGACGCTGTCACCTGTTGTCGCTTCATATGGATCAAAGTTTCCTGTACCGTCATTCACGACAAAATAATTGCCTTCCCACATGCCCGCTGACATGTACAAGTCCTGATCGTTATCGTGGTCAAAATCCGTCGCGGAAGAACACATCGCATTGATGGAATAATCCAAGCCCATGGGAACCGCTTCGTTGGTAAACTGACCATTTGAGGATTGCTTGTAATACCGATTCTCGAAGCAAATTCGATCCCGGATCAAATGCAAATCCAATAATCCGTCTTCATCAAAATCCACCCAGTGTCCCTGAAAGTTTTGCTGGAGCGGCTCGCCAAAGGGTCCATCAAACGTCACCTCCTCAAAGTATCCCCCGCCAAGGTTGACGTACAACTCATTGAATGGAGGGTCCATTCCGCTAACATAATTGGCGATGAAAAGATCGAGTAACCCGTCGTTGTTGTAGTCGCCGAAGCATGCGCCATAGCTGCGTCGATTGGTTTGATCAATCCCGCAATACTCGCTCGCATCCGTGAATTCGAGGTTGCCTTCATTGATGTACAAACGGTTGGCCGCGAGCCGATACGTAATGAACAAGTCTTGATCACCGTCGTTGTCTATGTCCGCCCAAAGAATGCATTTAGCCTCATAGGCATAAGAGGGGATCTGCAATTCGAAAGGGACAAACCCTTCTCCATTGCCCGTGTAAAACTGCAAGTCACCGAGGTGATGTGCGATGCTGAGGTCATCCACACCGTCTCCATTGAAATCCGCCATGCTTATGCCCTCGCCTAAGTATCCACCGGTATGATCCGTCCAAATGTTCAATTCATTGCTGACATCGATGAAAGGCATTTGCGCCGAGACATCCGACGTAAAAACCAACATGCACCAGAAAGCCATCACCCCAAAAGCAGGACAACGGAACTTTGAGAAAATACGACCATATAAGGCAGCCTCCATTGGATCTTGGTTATCAGTCCAATTCGAGCAGGTATTTAAAAATACGCTTATTTCTCGTACAATACAATTCGATGAAAGAGAATCTTCTACCTAAGGGCAAAGTGAACCAAAGGCCCCCAACATCACAAGCAAATCTTCTACATCCACTATCCCATCTCCTGTCAAATCCGCTGGACACGGATTCTCGCACAATCCCGTGTCGGGATTCCAAATCAGTCCCGTTCCACATACCATACCGCCAATCAAGCACGAAAAATCGCATGAGCCGTCATCGTTGTCCGCATCCGGCGAGAAGTTACAGGCTCCTTCATAGGTGCAACCCGGACAGTTATTCAGGCACACAACCGCACCCTCGGTCAATTCCAGCGGGGCATTCGTTGGGACATCATACCACGTCTCTACGGCCCCCAATGGCCAGTGAACCTTCACCGAATCCACGGTTGAATGATTGCCCATACCGAAATGCTCCCAACGGCTATTTTGAGCGAGGTACCCTTCACCACAATACGTCTCCCGGTACCAATAGTCTTCTCCCGCCCAGAGCTCCACCTTGGAACCTACCGCATCGGCATTGCTGATGGTTCCGTGCAACAAAACGCGAAGCCAATGATTCCCATTTGGATTGCTCCTTCGAATCTCCGGGTTGAACCCCACTTTATGCGATACCAAGTCAATAAAACCATCGCCATTGTAATCTCCGGTCGCGGTGGCGAAACCCAGCACACTCTCGCTTTGAAACAGGGAACCGGGCATGCCCAGCACGCCATTGGAGTTTAAGAACATCGCATCCGGCTCGTTGTTGTTTTCCGTCAACACCGTAGGGAAATCTGTGTAATGAGCAATTCCAGTTGTGATGTGCAACTCTTCCCATCCATCCGCATTCACATCCAACCACTGCCCAGACCAACACACCTCATTCATCACCACTAGATCATTCGTCACGTCGGTATAGAATCCGTTTCCATCATTCTCCAATAACATACTGCCTTCCAATCCACCTGAAATGTACAGATCCAGGTCGCCGTCGCGGTCCATATCATGAGGGCTGGAGGACATACAAAGAATCGAAACATCCAACCCTCTCACCGCTGCTTCATCGATGAAACTTGCCTCGCCGGTCGTCGCTCCTTCGTTGTGATAAAATAAGTTCGGGTAAATCAAACGGTCTCGTACCACATGCAAGTCCAACCAGCCATCTCGATCGACGTCCATCCAATTTCCTTGAAACGACTGCAGGTTCGCTCCGTCCATACCGTATTCGATGGTGACATCTTCAAACATACCATTTCCGAGGTTACGGTAAAGTTCATTGCCTTGCGGGACATCCACCGCATACCCGTAGTTCGCCACAAATAAATCCAACAGTCCGTCCCGGTCGAAATCTCCCCACGCTGGCCCAAAGCTCCGTCGATCATCTTGGGAAATTCCGCACGTAGCACTGACATCAACCATGTTCATTTCCCCGTCATTCAGCCAAAGTTTATTGGGCGCAAACCGAAAGGCCACAAACAGGTCTTGATCTCCATCGTTGTCAACATCAGCCCACAAGATCCCCTTGGACTCTGCCGTTGGAGTTTCGAGTTCTAATTCCACTACAGAAAATCCATTGCCGGTGCCCGCATAAAACTTCAATGCTCCTGTGTGGTGTCCAAAGCTCAAATCATCCAAGCCATCGCCATTGAAATCAGCAAAACTGACACCCGTCCCCAAGTAGCCTCCCGTATGATCGGAATCCAGGCTTGAGGTTCCATTGTCAATGACCAATTGAGCCTCGACCTCCTCCCGTATTGAACACAAAAGGAGAAGTCCTACAACGAACTGAAAAATGATTTTACCGTATGCCACTTACCATCTCTTCTTACCTAAAAGATACGACATACAACATGACATAAAAAAAAGGGCCCGACCGAAGTCGAGCCCTTTCTAAAAACAGTCGTTTCAGGTTATTCGCAAACCGTACCGAATGCACCCAAGAATTGGAGCAAGTCAGCAGTGGTTACAGAACCATCCTCGTTGATGTCCGCTGGGCATGGGTTTGACAAGTCAAACTCACAAGAACCATCGTCGTTACCTGCATTCGCATCATAGTTCGAAGCGTCAGCATACGTACAACCAGAACAGTCATCAAAGTTACACTCTGACAATACCGTAATGTTCGCGGCTGGATCGTAGTTGCAAGCACATGAAATGTCGCAACCCTCGATGCAGTTATTACCTCCGATACTGATGTACTCAGGACCGAACAGCTCACCACCCGAAATCACGCCACCGAATACACCACCGATAGACCATGATGGCTCTGAACTGAAGGTGTCATCACCCGTAGTCAAGATGTAGCAACCAGCCTCCATGCAGTAAACTTCCTGCAGGAATGAACCATCGCTGTTGTCATTGGTCAAAGTCGTGTTGATGACTTCGTTGCCATCGAGATCTGTGATCAAGATGTAGCAGCCTGTCCATCCATCGCCGAAGCTATCGTTCATTGTGATAGTTACGCAAGTGCCGTAGCAGCAAGAACCATCTTCAATCGTAGCCGTTGGATCGAAGTCACATGCATTAACATCCGTGCAACCTGCACACGTTTCGTATTCACATGTTCCATTTTCCGTGGTCGCTTCCATATCGTAGTTACATGCAAAGCTGTCCATGCAACCACAAACAACGTCCGCACCAGCAGAGAATGGGTAAACCTCAGTGACCAAGCTTCCGCCAGCTCCACCCGAGAGAATCTCAACTCCATCTCCGTCAGTTACACTCCAAGACTGCTCACCAGCCCAGATGAATGCGCCTGTGAAGGCATACGTGTAACATCCTGGATCAACACATAGTACATCCAATCCGTATTCCGCACCGTCAAAGTTGTCTTCATCAATGATGAATTGAGCATCGTCAATGGCACCGGCAGCTACAGAGTTGCCATCACCGTCAAAGATCTCATATCCACCAGGTGAACCAGAGTTTCCTCCTGTCCAACCGTCTCCGAACGCGTCATACATATTGACCAAGATTGCAGTACCACCTGGGTTGTTATCACAAGCGCAAGAAGTGTACTCACAAATATCGTTGGTCTCGATGTTCGCATCTGGGTTGTAGTTACAAGCAGCGCTGATGGTACATCCTTCGATGGCCGTCTCACAGCTCAACTCGATTTGGTAAGATCCCTGGCCATTGAATACTCCATCGTTGTCATACGTGACATATACGAAGTAGTACAATGAAGGGTCAGAAACGAACTCCATGTAAGCGTCATCTTGATCGAAGAATCCACAGCCGTCAAACGAAGCACTGTTGTCAAGAATGTTTCCTTCAACATCCAAACCGCAATCATATGCGCCACAGGACATAGAAGCAGAAGTAAATACTTGAACTCGGGTATCGATAACGGATCCACACGTATTCAACGTATGCAATTCACCTGTACCGGCAAACGTCCACCATACACCTGGAAGCGGGTCAAAGACCAGTTCAGTTGTACCATCTTCTTCAGCTACACCAGTCGTAGAGCCGTAAGAGCCACTTGGAATACCAAAGTTTGTTACAATTTGGTTGCCGTTGAAGTAGACATTTGCTGTCGCGCCGTTCCATCCGTCACCGAATGAATCGAAACCTTCAAAGGTGAAATCACCTTCAGCCATTCCACAGTACCAGCTTCCAGAAGTAGCCGCTCCTTCGAAGACGTTTCCTTCCGAATCGGTGATTGCCCATGAGACCTCACCGTCCCAAGAACCACCTCCAGCTACTACGTAAACAGAGTTCTCTTCAGCCGCACAAGGTGTGCAAACTGTGGCTGGAGCACCGTCAGCGGATGCGTTACCCATAGAACCTTCTTGGTAGCCTGTGTTGCATTCCAAGTCAAATGCGTTCTCACACAAATCGTTGTCAGGAACAGCTGTGTAAACACAGTTTCCATCGTCTTGGTTCGCGTAGTCGAGGTAGTTGTCCGCCGATGGGTCTGTACATCCAAGGAAGATACCCGTCGTAGTGAACTCAAATTCACCGCATTCAGCAGGGTCTGTTGTTCCTACGAAGAAGTAGTAATCCGTGTCAGGCTCGAGAGCGATAAACGATTCGATCGAACCGGCACACGTTCCTGTGAACAAGCAACCGACATACGATCCAATGGACTCGCAATCGCCACCTTGCAGGTAAATTGTCAGAGACAAGTTGCCAGAAGACACGTTCGTCAAGTTGAAGTAGAATGTGTCATACATCAAGCCCGTAACAACGTCCGTGCTGTTGAATGTGAACCAAACTCCGTAAACGGTTCCTCCGTATGCAGGAACAAGAGCAGGATTTGAGCAGCATACATCACCAGTGAAGGTAACGTCGTCCAATTGAGGAGTTGCGTCTGCACAGAAATCATTTGAAGGGAATTCCGCGCAATCCTCACACGTCACTTCCAACAAGAATTCTGAACCACTCGAGAAAGCAGAATACTTTGATACGTAGATGTAATAGTTATTACCCGTCTCTGCCAAGAAGGCAACACCGGACATCAAACCACAGTTATCATCGTTTCCAACAATAGGCTCTAATTCACCTTCATCGTTGTACACAAACACGTGCATCTTCGTATCGCTCACAGGATCCGCAAAACCTGAAGTAGACGTCGGAGTGTTACACGTATTGGCGAATACTTGGTAATCACCATCTGCATTGAATTCGTACCATACACCTGGAGTCGTAACGGATGTTCCAGCGAAAGATCCTGTCACTCCTTCTTCGTCAGAAGCATTGGACAAGTTGCCTGAAACTTCCATGTCACAACCAATAGCCTCCGCATCTTCAATAGCATTGTTCGTTGGAGGGCAGATGCAAGATCCATCGTCCACCGTAGCAGAAATATTGTAGTTAAAGCAGAAAGGGTCAGTGCAACCTTCGAAACCGCACTCCTGGAGTAGACCGAAGTCAACAAACCATCCACCGCTTGGGAAACCAATTGGAGGAGGCAGTGGACCGTAATAGCCTGAAGCTACTTGGTCTCCATAAACTGTTCCGAACTGGTCAGTAATAATAACTGCAAGCTCATCATCTGCAGTACCTCCTCCAGAAGAGAAAAGGTAACATCCGAGAGGAATACAATGGAAGTCAATACCCGCATCAGCGATGTACGTGTCCGCTTCATCCCAGTTGCCTGAAATAGACGTTGCTCCATCATAGGAATCCATGTAATAGCTTGCGCCATTCCATCCATCACCTCCGAGGTCATACATCTCAATGATTGCGACATATGTTCCAGCTTCACAGTAAATACAAGACCCCTCGTTCTCTTGAGTTGCAGTTGGATCGTAGTTCGCAGCGGAATCATCCATGCAACCGATGCATGAGTAATCGCAAGAACCATCATCAAAGTTTGCTTCTTCAATGAAGTTACAAGCCATTGCATCCGTGCAACCTGGAGTAGCTGGCAAGCAGAATGAAGAAGACTCAGAAGAGCCGTAATCACCACCTGAGGCCAACTCCAATCCGTTTCCGTCGGTCACAGAATAGCTTCCCTGACCATAAGAGCAGCAGATACCGTCACCAAACGAATCGTACATCGTAAATGTATAGCAATCTGCACCCAAGCATAATTCTGTGCCGTTGAAGTTGCCACTGGCAACCGTGCCACCAGCTTCGTCTACGAGGTCCCAAGAAATCTCAGAAGCGTAGTTGTCCGGAGTGATATCGATAATCAATGACTCGTAAGCGCATGAACCATCTTCTGTATCTGCAAATTCATCGTAGTTGCATGCAGCAGCATCCGTGCAACCCTCAAACGTGCACTCGCCTGAATCAGACGTTGCTGTAGGGTTGTAATTCGAAGCATTCATATCCTGGCAGCCAGGACCGAAACAGAACGTCTCAGAAGTCTGTGAAGACCATCCAGATCCTCCACCGCTGTCGATGGTCATCCCATTCCACGATACAGTCCAAACTCCGCTAGACCCTATTCCGTCACCGAAGGCATCATACATTACTACGTAGTAACAAGCGTTATCTGTAAGGCACGCTTCTTCGTTAATGGTCGCACCATTGCTGTAGGACCCCGTCATTGACGCAACAACCTCGCCTGTATCGGCGTTGTAAACATCATAATCTGTTTCAGAAGACCAGTAGTTATTCGTAACCGAAATCCCTACAACTAGCGTTGCGCAAGACCCGTCGTCTTCCGACGCGTTTGGATCAAAGTTACATGCTGCTTCGTCTGTGCAACCAGGAACAACCACTGTTCCCACGCAAAAGTCAGAAGAAGAACTATCACCGTACCAACCAACAGCAGCAGCAAGTGTGTTACCGTCGGCATCAGTTACCGAGTAATCGGTTCCTCCATCGCCGTAAACATCAGATACTGTTAGGGTATAACAAGCATCATTAGCGACACAAGCCACAATTGTTTCCGTCGAACCGTCGGCGGCAAGAGCACCTGATGAGTAGGCATCCCCCGCGGCAACTTCCGCTCCAGAGGCATCCATTAATGACCACGAGGATTCCTCAGGCCAGTTGTCATAAGTGAGCTCAATGGTAAGCTCCACACCGTCACACTGCGCAAAGGCTGCAGGTGCCGAATAAAGGTAAAGCGCGAACATCGCTACGATGCCACAACACTTTTTAAACGTGTTAAACATTTGATTTGGTTTAGGTTAGAATTCTCAGACAATTTGGATGGGCCAAACGCTATCGACCCGGTAACAACGACATCTCAACCGCCTGAACCTTCAAGCGACTTTGATCAATTCAGTGAGGTTTGTTTCAAAAACCCTAAAGAATCGCCCTAAATGTAGAGCAAGCTTTTCTGAAATCCAATATTTCTTAAAGGAAAATTAACAGGTGGTTTTTCTATTCGTCGTTTAATTCCCTGTTCTAGCGGCCTTTCGTAGGTGATTCAGCGAAGTTTGTAATTCTCAGCGCCGCCTAACACAACTGAGAATGAACAATTTATGCCAATATGTTGTTAGCGCCACGCCTCTGCATGCCAGGATTGACCGAACGGAACGACGAGAGAAGGCTCGCACTCAAATTTGCTCTGCAACACCGTATTTACAACCAGCGTACTGTCGTCGATTGCCTTTGCTTTTCGCAGCACCCAAAACCGTTGGAGCGAATCTTCCTGCCATCCTTGATTCGATACCTTATTATACACTACCTGATTCCGCTCCATCCAATGCAGTGCCACCTCCCCCTCATTTCCTTTAAATCCCTGCAACCAATGCACCAACTTATCGATGGAGCATCCTGTTGCATCTGCACTGCGCTCGTTCAGAGCCACCATCAAGCAGCGACGGCCTTCCAATCTCCAACTGGCTTCCAAGGATTGACCATGAGCTGACCACTCCGCTAAGAAAGCCTGAATACCCTGAGCGAGTTGGGTCGCCTCTGCATCCGTCAGCACTCGATTCGCACAATGCAACCACACCCTTGAATCATCCGGCAAGGCTGACCATTGCTCGCCTTGTTCAATGGAATTGGGAAGCCAAAAAACGTCTTGATTTAGTGCCATCTCATTGGTTGTAGGTGTAAATCTAACCCCAACGGTTTCTTTTTAGCAATTCATTCCGAAATTGCGGTCGCATGTCCGATTCACAAAAGCGCAAAAGCGAGTTGATTTCCATGAGCCAAATCAGGCCCTACCTGAAATTGCTCCTGAAAAATTGGTGGCTCATCGCCATCCTCTCCTCAACAGGCTATGCCGCCGCTCGGTTGATCACCCACAGGCAACTGGACATCTATGCCGCCACTGCGGAAGTGCTGTTGGATCAAGGAGGCAAAGAATTGGACTACCAGAAGCGCTTATCCGGGGTCACCTCCAATTCTTTTGGGTTCGGGAGTTCAGAAACCAAGGACCAGCAGCGGATTTTGCGTTCATTTGACTTGGTCGGCCGGGCCGTGGACCGGATGCCCTTGGATGTGGACTATTACTTGGTCGGGCGGCTCAAGACCAGCCAAGTTTCGGGGTTCAGTAACATCGCCATCCAGGCGAAGCCGGAGCTCTTCAATTCTGGTTACCTCGGGCGCAACATCGACTTGTTCATCGAAGACGAAAGCCACTACCGGTTGCGTTACACCCTCAACAACGGAGAGGTGAAAGAGTTGGTTCAGCCCTTCGGCGTGCCCATTGAAGGACCGGAGTTGGCCTTGACCATCTCCTATGCCTCTTCAAGACTGGCGAATTTCAGCGACCCAAACGGGCCCAAAATTAACGAAGCGGCGCTCGAACAAGCACGCAAGCAGCATTACCAGTTTCGCGTCTTCAACCGCGGCCAGCGCATCGGGCAAATGCGAGGATCGCTTCAAGTGAACAACGTCACGGGAACGAACATCCTGTCCTTGCGCTCCTCGAGCACGCTTTACGGCAGGGCTCAGGATTTTTTGCGCATACTGAGTGAGGAATTCATCGATTTCACCAAAGAGGCCCGGCTTGAGTCCAGCCTCAAAACAGAAAAGTTCATCAACATCCAGCTCGAAGAATTGGTCTCCATTATGGACAGCTTGGAGATGCAGGTCGATGGGTTCAAGGAAAAAAATGAAATCCTTGACCTCTCGCGAGAGCAAACCGAATTTTTCAATGCGCTTGTGCAACTCGAAACGCAAGAGCGCGAATTGGAGTTTCGCCTGGAAGCCCTAACATCCTTGCGGAAATACCTCGCCTCTGGACTCGAAGACAACAGCCTGCCTCCCACGTCCTACTTGATGGAAGAGGACCCTTTGTTGATTCAACAGGTCAGCCAATTGTTTGAGATCCGTGGCGAACGAACGAACGCATTGCTGGATGTTACGGAAGACAGCTACCAGGTCCGCCGGCTGGACAGCGCCATCAGCAATGCACGCTTCACCATTACCCGCTACATTGAAGACACGCGTGAAGCCATTGTCGCCCAGCGCTCCAATGTCCGCAACCAAATAAGCGGCTTGGAAAACCGCCTCAGCGGGATTCCTGCGACCCAACGCGATATTGTAGTGATGGAGCGTAAACTTCAAGTGAACGAAAAACTCTACTTATACCTGCTCGAAGCCCGCGCCCAAAACGTCATTTCACGCGCAGGAATTGCCCCACAGGCCTCCATCATTGAGATTGCACGAAACAGCGGAGTCATTGGCCCCAACAAACGGCAAACCATCCGAAACTACAGCTTGTACGGCGCGCTTATCGCATTGGCCTTAGCTTTTGCCAGAATGCTGTTGTTCGACCGACTGGAATCCACCCAAGAACTCCGAGAGGTTACTCAATTGCCCGTTGTCGCTGGGCTGCCGCATTACCCGGACATTGACGCCAATCCACTGGCCATCTTAGCGGATTCTCGGGCCCAGATCACGGAGGCTTTTCGAAGCCTCCGAACCAACCTGCAGTACGTGCTATCGAAGGAAGGCGCCAATACGATTTTGGTAAGCTCGCTCCACCCGGGCGAAGGAAAGTCCTTCGTCTCCTCCAACCTTGCAACGGTCTTGGCCAAGACAGGCAAAAAGGTTGTCCTTGTCGACTTTGACATGCACAAACCGAAGGTGCACAAAAATTTCAAACTCTCCAATCAAATCGGTCTCTCCACTCACCTCATCGGGCGCTGTGAAGTCGAAGAAATGGGACAGGAAGGTCCGATTGACACCTTGACCATTATCACGGCAGGCCCTGTGCCGCCGAATGCCTCAGAATTGGTGTTGAACGATCGACTGGATCCTTTTTTGCAGAAACTTCGAACGGAATACGATTTTGTCATTTTGGACACCCCGCCCATGCTGCTCATCACCGATGCCCTCATGCTCATGAGCAAGGTGGACACGGGCTTATTGGTAACCAACACCCTGAAGTCCACCAAGCGCGGTATTGAGCATTTGGAAGACCTGCTCAATCAAAACAACCTCAGCCATGCTTCGCTTGTCATGAATAACATTCGGATGTCGCGCGCAAGCATGTATTACTCGAAGTATGCATACAAGTACGGCTACGGCTACGGCTACGGCTACGGCTACGGCTACGGCTACGGTGGTGCGAAATACGGGGAGGATCCCGAACCACAAGCCTAAAAAACAGGCGCATATGCAACGAATGGGCTGTTCGTAACGTCTATTCGTAAGAAACAAACGTGCTTTTGCGTTTGTATTTTTGCTATGATGCTGATTCAAGCCCTCTGCAATTCAACACGCCCTCCATTTCCTATGCGAAATGCAATGGGGGCAATGCTCCTCCTTGGGGGGCTGCAACTTCCCGCAGCAGCGCAGTTGGAGATTGATATGCAGTGCGTCCAGGTCAATGATCAGGGCTATGCCACGGTCACCTGGTCAGAGGCTGTGGATCCGGGAGATGTCTTCCAGCAATACGTGCTGCACTTGTTCGAGCCTTCAAGCGGGCTGGTCTTGGAAACGTTCAACATCCCCGACCCCACCGACCCGACCAATCCTTCATTCGTTAACACCACTTACAATGCGAGTGCCACTGAATTGTGCTACTTCATCGTCACCGAAGGACCCGCCGGGACGTTCGGGCCTTCATCGGATACGTTGTGCAGCATTCACCTGACGGCCGATGCTTCGCTCACTCCGGGCATCGTGGACTTGAATTTTAATAGTCCACGCATCGGATCAAGCGATTTCGTCGCCGTTGATCCTATTTCTGTTGAATTACTGGATGAAGATGGCTACTGGCAGGAAATAGGGCTGATTGAAGACAACGGGGGCATGATGACCCTGCCGTATGAATTGCAAGAATGCGAAGGTGACCTTTCCTTCCGTGCCACCCAGTTTGTCGCCATTCAAGATTGCGCGCACCTTTCCAACGAGGCCGGATCCCAATTGTCCGATGAACTCGACCCCGACCCTCCCACCATAACAGCGGTTCAAGTGGACTATCTCCAGCAAGAAGCCGTCGTCGAATGGGAGCCGAGCGAAGCCGATGACCTGGCCGGATACATCATTTACCTCTGCAATGGGGGATTCCAAATGGCCATTGACACGGTGTACGATCCACTGGCCACCTCGTACATCGACCTCAACTCGAATGTCCAATCTTACATCGAATCCTACAATGTAGCGGCCTTTGACTCCTGTTTCATTGGCGGAGAGCCGGACCCTGGAGCAGCCAGTGCTTACTGTGCTTCAAGCCTCCTTTTGAATGCCAGTACGAGCGTATGCTCCACGACGGCGCAGCTCGCTTGGGCAGGCGCGTACAATTTGGATTCAGAAGTCGTTAACTACCACGTTTGGATCAATGAAGAATCGCCTTCGGGGAGTGGCAACTGGCAGGGTTTGCAGGAGATCGGTACGGTAGACGCCTCCACTTACACCTGGCAGCACACGAACGCCGAATTTGGATCAAGTTATCAGTACCATGTTGTCGCTGAGACGAATTCCGGCATCGAGATCTTATCGAATTTGGAAACCCTTGAATTTAGTTATCCAGGGGTGCCCGATTTCACCTCTTTGCGACGGGCATCTGTGACCGATAGCGGGGCCGTTGAGATCATCGTAGACATCGACCCCAATTCCAACGATGTCCACGCCTACACCCTGCAGAGAAGGCGCTCAAACGAAACAGCATTCACCGATTTCGAAACGCAGGAAGGCGTGGGCGGCATGACCCTGCAATTCATGGATTATACCGCACAGACCAGCGACATGAGTTACGCTTACCGCGTTCAGGTAGAGAATGACTGTGGTGATTCTGTAGGAGCCTCCAATACCGCCGAAACCATATGGCTGCGAGGGATATCGGACTTCACCTTGCTCAAAAACACCCTGCATTGGACGCCCTATGCCTATTTTCCTGGCGCGACAGCCGGCTACCGCATTTACCGAAAGTCCAATCTCGGCAGTGCCACCGAACTCCTCACCACCTTGCCCAACACCGTTTATACGTGGGAAGATGATGTCAGCGGCTTGCTTTTCAGTCCAGGGGATTTTTGCTATTTGGTGGAAGCTACCGATGCCCTCCCTGGACCGTCAGGTGGCATCAATTATGCATTTTCAAATGCGTTGTGCCTGACCCAAGAACCGGTTATTTGGATTCCCAATGCCTTCCTGGTGGGTGGCGTCAATGAAGTCTTCAAACCCGTGGTAAGTTTCGCTGATTTCACCAATTTTCGCATGGAAATCCAGAACCGATGGGGCGATGTGCTCTTCTCTACCGACGACATCGAAACGGGGTGGGACGGCATGCACAATGGCGCCATCGCACCGGAAGGCACGTACGGTTACTTCATGACCATTCAAGATGGAGCCGGACGCATCTATGATCGGCAAGGATTGGTGCATTTGCTCAATGGAGAATAAGTTGGTCAAGAGGGCATTGTGCAAGCCTCTTTATTCATTAATTTTGCCCGAATCGTGATTCGTAGCTCCTTGTGCTTTACGGATTTCGGCCCCGATTCAATTGACCAATATGGCCACCCATTCACACAAACCAAAAATCGTCGGCGAAGGCTTGACCTACGACGATGTCCTCTTGATTCCCGCTTATTCAGAGGTGCTGCCACGTGACGTGCAGCTTTCAAGCCAATTCTCGCGCAACATCACCTTGAAAACCCCGGTCATATCGGCCGCGATGGACACTGTGACGGGCAGTGCGATGGCCATTGCGATGGCACGGCAAGGCGGCATCGGCGTCATCCACAAAAACATGACGATCGAGCAACAGGCAGCGGAAGTCAAACGCGTCAAGCGATCGGAAAGCGGCATGATTCAAGATCCTGTTACCCTCGCACGGGAAGCCACCGTGGGAGACGCTCTGGCCATCATGAAAGAACATCAAATCGGAGGGATTCCCGTGGTGGATGCTTCGAACGTATTGGTGGGCATCGTCACCAACCGGGACTTGCGGTTTGAAAAAAACTACGGCAGGCCGGTTTCCGAGGTCATGACCGATTCCAACCTCATTGTCACCCAGGACGGTTCCGATTTTGAAAAAGCCGAGCAATTACTGCGCGAACACCGCATCGAAAAACTGCCGGTAGTGGACAATGCCGGGAAACTCGTTGGTCTCATTACCTACCGCGACATCATCAAGCTCACGGAATTCCCCCTTTCATGCAAGGACAAGTGGGGGCGACTATGCGTTGCAGCAGCTGTAGGAGTCACGCACGACACCCTGGAGCGAACGGAGGCGCTGGTTCAATCAGGCGTGGACGCCGTCATCATTGATACTGCACACGGGCACAGCAAGGGTGTTTTGGCTACTCTTCAACAAGTGAAAAAAGCATTCCCTCACATCGATGTCGTCTGTGGCAACATCGCCACTGCGGATGCCGCGAAAGCCTTGGTCGAAGCAGGAGCAGATGCCGTCAAAGTAGGCATCGGACCCGGCTCCATTTGCACCACACGCATTATTGCCGGTGTCGGTGTACCTCAACTCGGTGCAGTTATGGACGTCGCCGAGGCGCTGCGAGGCACGGGGGTACCCGTTATCGCCGACGGAGGAATTCGATTTACCGGTGACATCGTCAAAGGCCTGGCGGGTGGCGCAGATACCGTAATGATCGGATCCATGCTCGCCGGAACCGAAGAAAGCCCGGGTGAAACCGTTATCTACGAGGGGCGTCGCTTCAAGACTTACCGCGGAATGGGCTCCTTGGAAGCCATGCAAAAAGGATCAAAGGACCGTTATTTTCAAGATGCGGAGGACGATTTGAACAAGCTCGTTCCGGAAGGAATCAGCGGTCGCGTGCCGTATCGCGGTTCGGTGCTGGAAGTGATGCACCAGGTCGTCGGCGGCCTGCGCGCCGGCATGGGCTATTGTGGAGCAAAGAACATCACCGATTTACAGAGCGCCCAGTTTGTTCGGATGACTGGAGCAGGCATCAAAGAAAGCCATCCGCACGATGTGACCATTACCCGAGAAGCACCGAATTACAGCTTGAGATAATCGAATAAGAACATGAACCATCTTTATACCTGTGCAGTAGCCATGACCGTTTTGTTGGCATGGACTGGAATGGCCTCTCCTTGTCAGGCCCAAACTGATGTCAACACGACCGGTGTCAACACGACCGATGTCAACACAACCGAATCCGTTCTAACGGTTGGAGAAGAGGCAGTCTCGCTTGCCGATTTCAAACACATCTTCCTCAAGAACAACCGCGATAGTTCAATCACCGCAGCGGCGCTGGACGAGTACATGGAATTGTTCATCAATTTCAAACTCAAGGTCCAGGCAGCAGAATCGCTCGGAATGGATACCGTAGAGACCTTCCAAAAGGAATTAGCGGGGTACCGTACTCAACTCGCACGCCCCTACCTCACCAACAACGAACTATTGGAAGAATTGGTCCAGCAAGCCTATGACCGCAAGCAAGAGGAAGTGCGTGCCCGGCACATTTTGGTGTCCTGCAGTGCGGACGCAACTCCAGCAGATACGCTCAAAGCTTGGAAGCGAGCGGATGCGATGCGAAAGCGCTTGAGGAACGGTGAAGACTTTGAGGCTGTCGCCCGCTCCAAGGCAGGCTCCGATGACCCCAGTGTTCGGGAAAATGGCGGAGACTTAGGTTGGTTTACTGCTTTTCAAATGGTTTATCCGTTTGAGGAAGCGGCCTTCACAACTCCGGTAGGCGATTTGAGCAACATTGTTCGAACACGATACGGATACCATTTTTTGGAAGTCACCGATCGTCGCCCCGCACGCGGTGAGATTCGAGCGGCGCACATCATGATTCGTACCAAAGAGGGCGCGGATGAAACAGCGCTCGCTGCTGCGGAAACACGCATCGGCCAAATTTACGATTTGCTCGGTCAGGGTATTCCCTGGGAAGAATTGGCCATGAAGATGTCCGAAGATGCCTCCACATCGAGCAAAGCAGGAGAGCTTCCTTGGTTTGGAACGGGAAAAATGGTAGAAGCATTCGAGAATGCGGCGTTCGCACTTTCCGAAGACCAACAGATTTCCGCACCCTTTCAGACATCTTATGGCTGGCACATTGTGAAGCGACTCGAATACCGCGCTCCGGCTACATTTGAAGCCTCCAAGCGGGATTTGCAGAAAAAAGTCAGCCGCGACAGCCGATCCGAGCTCACCCGCTCTTCTTTTCTCGCAAACCTCAAAACGGAATATGGCTATGAGGCGAACTCTTCGGCCCTTAAGACCCTCAAACGCATTGCAGCCAAGCAAGATAGCGTCCTGTATCCCGGCCATCCAATTGACGGCCTAAGGGACCAAGATGCGGCCAAGATCGTCCTGAAGATAGCGGAAGAGACCGCGACACTTGGCGATTTCGTTGCTTACTTGAACATCGTAAAAGTCCGCAACCTGAAGGCCGGCACCAATGACATCATCGACGCCCAATTCGCTGCGTGGTCTGACAAGCTACTCCTGGACTACGAAGACGCCAGACTGGAAGCCAAGCACGATGATTTTCGGTTACTGATGGAAGAGTACCACGACGGTATCCTTTTGTTTGAGCTAACGGATGAAAAAGTGTGGAGCAAGGCGGTGAAGGATACATTGGGCCTTGAAGCCTTCCATGCGGCACATACAATGGATTTCATGTGGGGAACCCGAGTGGAAATGGATGTGTTCACATGTGCCAGCCCCAAAGCATTGAAGGCCGCTCAAAAGGCCGTGAAGAAAAACAAAGACCTCCTCTCCTTCCAACGCGATTACAATGCAGAAGGCAATTTCCTCACGTGGAATGAAGGTGTCTTTAGCGAAGGAGACAATACCTGGGCGGACCGCGTACTGGAAGATGCAGCCGCGGGTTCTCTCCCAACTAAGTCACCCGTATTTGTTGCATACGAAGGAGGCGGTGAAGAGACCATTCTGGTTCACGTCAAAAGCATTCGTTCCCCAGAACCAAAGGCGTTAAGTGAAGCACGAGGCCAGGTTATTGCAGCCTACCAGGATTACCTGGAAGCCACCTGGATCGAGGCGCTGCGCAGCTTGACACCTGTTGAAGTCAACCGTGGATTGCTCCACTCCTTGGCCAACTAGATGCCGTTGGTTCCCGCACGATGGACTCAAGGCTGCAAAACAGCATGCGCTTTGCTAACCGTTGGTTTAACAGCCTGCTCGGAATCTCCCCCGCCTGCTTCGTCTGCCGCTGCTCGTGTGGGAGAAGCACTGCTCTCCTTGGAAGCTGTAAGCGAACACGTTCCTTCGGGGTTGGCACCAGAAGACTCCGTGATCATTGCCCATCGGTACGTTGATCAATGGATTCGCGAGCAGATTCTGGTCAATCAAGCAGAAAAAGCACTGGCTGATCAAGATGTGCGCTTTGATGCGGAATTGACCGCCTACCGCAATGCGTTGGTATTGCACACGTATAAGGAACGCTACGTCAACGACCGACTTTCAGCAGTTGTATCCGAAGAAGAAGCCCTGGCGTACTACGAGGAAAATCTACAGTCCTTTATCTTGACCGATTACGGCCTGCGCGCCCTGTTCATTAACGCGCCGAATACCGCGCGTTTGGAGGAAGTTCGCGCTGCCCTTTCTACGCTCGACTCAACGCAGGTTTTGGACATTGAGCGCTGGTGCGTGGACAATGGCGCCATTTATGCGTTGGACGGTGAGACTTGGTGGAACTTGAACAACTTTACAAAGGAGGTTCCGATGAGTTTTTACCGAACTGCGTCTCAACTTTCAAGTCGTCGCCTTGTAGAGTTCGAAGCCGATGGCCGGGTATACCTCGTTCGTTTTCTTGAACATGCCCTAAAAGACCAGGTGGCCCCTTTTTCTGCTGTGCGCAAAGAGGTGGAAGAAATGATTGTTCATCAACGCCGAAAGGCACTCCTGTTAGAAATGGAGGAACAAATTGTCGTTAAGGCATGGTCGGAAGGCGACGTAGAACGCTACACCCCTTCGTTCTGATCTAGAACGTTACTCAGGACAATCTGTCGCGAAAACCGTAAGGAACGTCAACATATCGTTGATGGTGACTACCCCATCACAATCACAATCCGCTTCCTCAGAGAAAGCACTTGCCGAACCTTGACCAGGCAAACCGGCAAGGATGACAAGCAAATCCACAATGTCCCGTTCACCATTGGCATTAAAGTCCCCGAGGCATGTCGTTTCCACGACCACTGACAAAGTCTGAACGCAGCCCGCAGAAGGCAATGCAAATTCGAAGGTGTACTCACCATCGGCCAATTCGTAGGGCAATCCTGAGCCCTCTGCAGAACCGTCGTTGGCTGTCCATGTCATACCCCACGTTTCCCAAGCCTCGCCCATGAGTTCAATTTCTAAACCGTCACATGCCGTCGTCTCCAGCGTGATCGAGGGCATCGCTGTAAAGGACACTACAAAGCGGTCATCAATTTGCATGTTGGCCGGAAGGTCCACTTCCAAAGCTTCGAAGCCGAGCTGCGCCCGTTCACCTGTTTCCGTGTCTTCAATGACCGCACAAACATTCGCTGGCGCATCCTCCATAGCGTAACCAGAAAAACTCACCAAACCGCCTTCTCCGGTTGTAACGTGAAGAGGAATTGCAGGTGTCTCTGCCAAAGATCCCATGGATTGAATGCTCAGCTTTTCACCCGACTCTGCCACTGTCCATACGCGCAATTCCGATGTAGACGGATTGTTGTAAAACACGGCATCTTCTTCAGCATCAAATGCTGCCGTCGCTCCTTCAACAAATTGAACGAACGTGCGGCCCCATTGCGATGCTGCATTGGTGATTTCGAGGCCCAAGGAACCACCAAACCCCGCATCCCTTGTCCGCATAAATGAAGCGGTATTGGACGTAATCTTATCCGCCTCCGTGAATGTCAAAGTTTGATCAGACGCAACCTTGACCCAAAAAGACTGTCCAACAGCCAATACTTCCGAAGCATCTCCGACGCCTTGATCATTCCGCGTGGTATATGAACCCGCCGAAGAATTATCATAGACATAGTATGCCTCAACGCCGTCAACACGGGAGAGCACCTCTACCAAATCAACGGGAGCAGGGTAGGGATTGGACACCAAATTCCATCCATCTACCGTCTCATTGCTTTGGTTCAAGTCATCCGTGAACGTTAATGGGATGGCTACGTCTCCAATCTGAAATTTCCCTGTCACTTGAATCAATGCCGACTCATTCTGAGCCAACATGGCCATATATCCAGTACCCGGCTCAAGCACAGCAGTCGGGTCCCACATGAAACTCCATCCAGCACCAAGGCTTCCGTAATTGGACTCGACATACTTAAAGAGGAGCATGGTAGGATTGGAGGACGTCCAATCGGCAACGGTCGTTCCCGTGACATAAGCGCCTATGTTCACCCATGACGAAGCATTGGGGTCTGCAGGTATGTATCGCTCAAACGTAAATTCTTGGTCCGTGCCTTGGCTGAAGTTTGAAGCTGCACAAGGTCCAATGATTGCAGTTCCTTCACTTCCTGAAGACAGCGTTATCGAGGATGATCCGGAGCCATCATCCAGTGGGTTTTCGTCCAGTTCGATTGACGTACCGCTCGTAAATTTCATTACACCCCCCTGCTTCAGTTTTGCATGACCTAATACCTTGAGTCCGTCGGGGTTTTCCAAAACCAGGTCATTGATTTCCACATTCGATGCACCCGGATTTGCTGCGTTCCCCGCATTCAAAGTTTGTTGTCCATTCGTACCGGATAATTTCAACATTCCCTGCCCGCCTTTGAAATTTCCATTGGGCCCAATAGAAATATTGCCTTGAATTCTCGCTGTTTTTCCACCGCCATCACACGACTCAAATGTGCCACTAAGAACAGTCAAATTGTGCACCGTAACCGAATCAACACCCGTGCCTGAAACGGAGAACTTTGCATCCTCCGCATTCATGGTGATGTCCAGCGTTGCATTTCCCAAGTCTGCGACGACCTCATTCCAAGCGAAATCTCCTGCGTAATCCGCCAAATTTCCATTGGGCTCGATCAAGAGAAATTCACTGCCAATTCCCAGCGAATCAACGCCGTTCGTGTAATTTCCGTAATCCACCGAGCCGCTGTTTCCGCCTCCGCTATTCCCATTGCCATTCCCGTTCCCATTGCCATTCCCGTTGCCGTTGCCGTTGCCGTTGCCGTTGCTATTCCCGTTGCTGCTATCGTCTTCTGAATCTTCAGACTCACCTGTTCCGACGTCATTGAGACGCGACAAGAACCCAGCGGATAATCCATCTTGAATTAGCCCCGAAGGATCAGCCGTTTTCGGACCGTTGTAGTGCCATTGAGATGTTTGGAAAACATGAGATTCCACGCTGTACAGAGGGCTGAAGCCATCGACACCTGCTGCATCATAAATCAGTGTTCCCGAGGCTGTATTGGGTTGACCGTTTGTTCCATTTAAATCGCTGCCAATGCACATCAAGTGTCGAGGGTTTTCTATCAGAGAACCATCCTCAGGCTGGTAAGCCCAGATATGCGACCCTTTCATGTCGGTTACATTGTCCCCCGTGCTTTCCCAAGCACCACACATCTCGCCGCCCATGATGGAGCGATTGTCGGCTGATCGGTACAATGCTGCATCATCCGTCTCTCGACCTGCTGGTCCAGACTCTCCGTCCTTTATGTCGCATAAGACAATCTCAGTTCCTTCACTCACTCCGCCTTCAGGCGCAGTCCACACCAATCCTTTGAAATTCTCTACCTCTACTGACCACGACCCACCCGAGTTAGAAGTCCATCGCGCCGAAGATGTGAAGCCGATCCGCGTCCCAGCTTCGATATCCCGAAGGATAACAAAAGCCATATGCGATTCAGCGACGTCTTGGTCTTGGGCCTCGCCTGAATTCCCGAAGGTCATCCAGACGTCTCCAGGACTAAGGGTCGTTCCTGAATAGGTTTGTGCTTCTATCGTGGCTATCCCACAGAACATCAAGAAGAAACTCAACAAGAACGAGGTCGGGCTCAAAAAACCCCGCCTCATTGCTGACATGTTTGTATCACTCATAGAATCCTGCAATTTGGTGCCTCGGGTAAGAATCACCCTGAGTAACATGCGAATGTAAACTAACGTGGTGACTATCACAAACTTAAATGCAAAAAAACCGCCTCCCAGCGACTCTTTTTCACAAACAATTCACTCACAATCCATGGCAAAAACAGTCAAGAATGTGAGCATGTCGTTGATGGTTACTAAACCGTCGCAATCGCAGTCTGCCTGTTCAGCATAGTCACTCTCCAACAGCCCTCCCGGCAACCCAGACAAAATGAACAAGAGATCCACCACATCCCGCTCACCGTTGAGGTTGAAATCTCCAAGACAGGCTGTTTGGATCGTAACCGCAACGTCCTGCATGCACCCGCTTTCAGGAGAATCATAAACGAATGTGTACGCACCATCTTCCAGCTCATAAGGAAGCCCTTCGCCCGACTGAGAGCCATCTTCCGCTTCCCAACTTACATTCCATGTCTCCCAATTCGCACCTTCGACGTCTATGATTAATCCATCGCACGTAGAGCTTACCCAGGTCATGGACGGTGTGCCATTGAAATGGAGCACGAACCGATCATCAAGAAGCGTATTTCCTGGCAACCCTTCTACGACGAGGGAATCCACCCCCATCTGGGCCATCTCTCCTGTTTCTGTATCCAACACCGTGACACAGAGGTTTTCAGGCTGTTCGGGATGTGGAAATTCTGTGAACACCAGTGTTCCGCCGGAACCTGTTGTCACTGTCAACGGCACACTCACCGCCTCCTCCAACCTTCCAGCAGCCTGCCGAGACAACTTCTCACCGGACTCCGATGCCATCCAGACGCGCAGCTCATTGGAGCCCGTTGTGTTGAACATCAGCGCATCATGTTCGGCATCAAACGCCTCCGATGTCCCTTCCTGAAACTTCACAAAAGCGCGCGCTTTGGAGTAGCCTCCATTGGCGATTTCAATGCCAACAGTGCCTTGATAATCGTCCGTCAAATCCCGCACAAACGTGTTGTTATCCGAAATTATTTTGTCCGCTTCCGTGAATGTCAGGGTAGTGTTGGTGCTGACCTTAACCCAAAAAGACTGCCCTACACCCAGCGTGCTCGGCGCATCACTTCCGCCCGCCACGTATCCGTCCGTGGTCACGTTGTCGAAAATGTACCACGTGCTAATTCCCGTGCCCGAAAGAACCTGAGCCAAATTAACTGGGGCGGGATAGGGATTGGAAACGAGGTTCCAGCCATCCACATCCGTATTGCTTTGATTCGGGTCGTCGGTAAATGTTAAATCCACATTGACATCCCCTATTTGAAACGCTCCAGTAACGCTAATCAACGCATCTTCCCCGGCGGGCAACATGGCCATGTAACCTGAGCCTGGGCTGAGCGAAGTTGTTCCATCCCACAGGAAGGTCCAACCCGATCCAAGTGACCCGTAATTGGATTCTTCATACTTGAAAATGAGCATGTTTGAATTTGCAGAAGTCCAATCCGCTACCGTCGTTCCGGTCACATAGGCGCCGATGTTGACCCAAGTCGATCCGTTGGGGTCAGCCGGGATGTAACGCTGGAATGTGAATTCTTGCGAGGTACCGTTGGCGTAATTCGAGGCGGCGCACGGTCCGATGGCTGAAGTACCTGACGTACCATCCGACTCGAACGTTATACTCGAAGCATTCTCCGTATCGAGGGCGAGTTCGTCATTTACAGCGAGGTCATCGAAGGTCATCGCACCCCCTGGCTTCATGCGCACGTGACCCGAAACCTTGGTGACTTTGTTCTTCAGTACCTGCAAGTTATTCAGCTGGACCTTCGTGCTCGTCGGATCGCTGTAGTTGTTCGCATCCAAAGTTTGCAAGGTCAAGCCCGCCATTTTCAGCGTGCCTGCGCCTCCGTCAAAGGTGGCGGTAGCGCCGAGGGCGATGTCACCGTTCACCGACAATTCACGGCCCATGCCGTCGCACGCGGCGAATGCTCCGGTAGTGACGTTGATGTCGTTGCAAGCCACCGCGTCGGCCACATCCACGGACAAGCTGATGCTGTTGTCCACGGTGATGTTCAAGGTGGCGCTCCCCCCGGGGCTTCCGATTGGGGCCCCCGGTCCCGTCGTGAGTGCGTCCCATCCGATGGACTGGGGAAGCGAGATGCAACCGTTGGGGTTGAAGTCAAGGTCGGCGTAGGCTGCGCTATAGTCTGTGATCGACACCGCCACAGTGCTCGTATAGCTCGGGGTGGAACCACCGGCAGCTGAAAACGAAACAGTTTGTTTCAAAGTAACAGGGGACAATTCATCAGCAACATTTGTAAACGGAATCGGGCTGCTACCTCCAGAGTACGACCATTGCGAGGAGATGTAGAATAAGTTATCCTCAAAACTAAATTCAGGGTCCATAGATGCGCCCCACGAAGAGCCAGCGATTAAGGTACCAGTACCTGTATTTGAACCTGGATATACTGATCCCGATGCCAATCCATTGGGATTCGCGTATTCCAAATCGAATCCGAGGCATGTGAGATGACGGCATTGTCCGTCATTATCCGAGTTTCCGACCTGCGAAATGTCCCAAGCTGTATCTGGCTGAAAGATCCAGCTTGCCGGAGTAACCCAAGTAAAGAAATCCAAGGTCGTCGTCAGACTCCTGTAGGTCCCACATTGAACACCACCTTCCAAGTTTGTATTGCCCGTATTGCGACGAACGAGGTTACCGGTGGTGTCGCATTTTGCCTCAGCGGAACTGCCATCGGTCCGTCCGGTATTTTGGATGTCATACAAGATGACTTCCGTGCCCTCTGCAACGCCGTCAGCAGGAGCCGTCCACTCATAGGCCGTAGTTCCGCTTCCTATAATCCAATTGTCACCAGCCCACTGCAGGGATGGGGAAAGTACCAGCTTCGTGCCCGCAACCACGTCTTTCAATAGAGTGAAGGCAATATGTGATGCGCCAATGCCACTATATCCCTCTGCTGCATAGGAGAAGTAAACATCCCCGGGATATAACACAGTACCCGCATATAAGCCCGGATTTAAGGTAGGATCGTCATCGGTGTTGTTGTCGACATAGCCTGCAGGCTGCGAACAGGCCGTTTGTGAAACCGCTGGATCACCCAATCCGTCGCCGTCGGCATCTTCGTACCATGTGACCGCATCAAAAGAACACGCTGCCGTGGGGTTGGCCGTGTAATTGCAGGCAGAAGTGTCCGTGCAACTATCAACATCGTCGCATACACCATCGGAATCCACATCCACACCGGTCCCTCCGCAAACACCGCAAGCGTCGTTTGTTTGGCATGACGCGTTTGCGTTGCTGTTCGCATCGTAGTTGCAGGCTGAAGTATCATCGCAGAGATCGGTTAAATCGGCCACGTATCCTGCTGGTTGACTGCAAGCGGATAATGCCGAGCTCGAATCGCCCAAACCATCACCGTCGTCATCGGCATACCAGGTAGAAGGAGTACATGTGCCGGAAAGCTCGATGGAATCGATGATTCGAGACTTCTTGTTTGGCATTACGATAGTAATCGTAATGGTCGCAGAATTCCCCGTTATTGCCACATTATGACTAAAATTAGGGCTCCCACCAGATCCCGACACGACATAAGTGACCGAGCTTGCGTTCGCACCTGAAGATACAGTATAGCCCGTAATGTCGATGGCTTCGCTGGTCCAAGTGCACGTGTGCGTAGTATTGGGCGTGTTATCAAATTCAAAGCCCAGCCCGTAAGGGCCATTCAGAATGGACATTGTACCACTGCCCGTTGAGGTGGCCGACCAATTATTACCTGCAAAGGAAGAAGTGGCAGAAGAGGTAGTCTCATCCTCAAAATTTTCCATCCAAATGGTCGTCTGACCCGTCACGCTCGAGACGAGCAATAAACTCATCATGAAAGTTGAAAATGCAAAGAAAGCTGGGAGAATCGAAACTTTTGGCGAAGACAGAGCAACCGACCTGAGAGGTCTTGTACTGCGCTCGCAGCCGAACAATGAATTAAGCATAACAAAAAGGTCCTTTGGTGGTTTGCAGACATTACTGCAGCCTCAAGATAAGACATTCGCTAGAAAATCAATACTAAAGCAAACATTTGCTTCGCAGAAGGCGAGTTCTTGGGGTTCAGCAAGGCTAACGACAAAATCAGCTCAAAAATGTTCTCTTAAGATTTGATTAAATGTTGGTCTCAACCACAAAACGTTCAATTCAGACACAACTCGGTTTTGGTCGATGAGTCCGGGTGCGCATTTTCAACGCATCCATTAACCTTTCTTACGGATAATCCCGCTCATGCCTTGGGGGTCTCTCACAATTCCACTTAACTTCGTCGGCTCATCCACGAACCCAATGCGAACTTCCGTTTTCTTCGCCTTTGCTTGCACACTTTTCAGCGCTTCCAGTTTCGCGCAAGGGGATCATCCCATGGGACATGAAAGCACCACGACGTTTACAACCATTGACGCCATTGTCGCAGTTGTGGGTGACGGCATTGTTTTGGAGAGCGAGGTGGAAGCACAGGCTTTTGCCATGAAGGCGCAAATGGCGCAAATGGGCAAAAACACGGACTTATCTGATGCGCAACGCTGCAACTTACTGGAGGAGCTTTTGTTCCAAAAACTTCTCGTGCACCATGCCAAATTGGATAGCCTTGAGGTCTCCGAAGGGGAGGTCATGGATGAAATTGACCGCCGCTTAGCGTATTACATCCAAATGTTTGGCAGCGTTGAAGCATTTGAAGCCGAGTACGGACAGAGCGTAAGCGAATGGAAGGCAGAATTTGAGGACCCCGTGCGGGAGCAGCTGCTCGCGGGCCGCATGCAGGCTTCAATCAACCAGCAGGTTCGCGCAACTCCAGCCGAGGTTCAACTGCTTTTCGCTGAAACTCCGGCAGACAGTTTGCCTCTGATTCCAGAGGCCTTGCGCTACCGAGAACTCGTACTGCAACCCGATATCACAGAGGGACAAAAAGCCGAGGTGCGAAATTTCCTCGACAGTGTGCGAACGCAAGTGGCTACCGGCAAGCTGAGCATGACCCTCGCTGCGTCGCGCTATTCTGAAGACCCCGGAAGCAAATACAAGGGCGGATGTTACCAAAACATCGGGCGCGGCCAGTTCGTCCCCGAATTCGAAGCGACCGTGTTTGACACGCCCATTGGAGACTTGTCGCCTGTATTTGAAACCGACTTCGGCTATCATTTTTTGCGCGTAACTGACCGGCGAGGGCAGGTATTCAGCGCATGCCACGTCTTGGTTTCACCGAAAGTGGATCCATTGGCTCTGGCAGAAATGGGGACGGAAATGGATTCCATTGCCGCCCAAATCAACAGCGGCGACTTGGAATTTGCAGACGCTGTGCTCCGGTATTCTACCCGGGAAGTGACCAAAAACCAAGGTGGCGTTGTTGTCAATCCCCGCGACGGCGGCACGCTGTTCGGTTCGGATGAAATTGACCCCAATTTATTTTTCCTGCTCAACACCTTGGAACCCAATGCGGTCTCAGAACCCATTCAGTTGACGGACGAAGACGATCAAGGCTATTGGATCGCGGTGCAACTGATGGAGCGTGTCGCAGCGCACCGCGCCAACCCCACCCAAGATTTTGGATACTTCCAAACCATTGTGGAAGATGGGTTACGTTCCGAGCAACTTGACGGCTGGATTCTCGATGCCATTCAGGACACGTACATTCGAGTCGACGCGCCTTACACCCAATGCGCCTTTGACCAAAACTGGACTGCCGGGTCCTCAACCGGAGCGGTGGACTAAGCCGTGAGCGCACATGAAAATTAGCATCGTTACCATCGCCTTCAATGCGGAAGCGACCATTGCCGATGCCGCTCGTTCGGTCACCGAACAAGAACGCGATGGCTTTGAATTGGAGTACATCATTGTCGATGGCGCATCCACCGACGGCACCCTCGCCGGGCTCGAGCCCTACCGCCACGCCATAGACCGGATTGTTTCCGAACCGGACAGCGGTCTGTACGACGCGATGAATAAGGGCGTTGCCGCTGCTACCGGCGATTTTGTAGGCATCCTCAATGCCGATGATGCGTACGCGCATCCGCGGGTGCTGGCTCTCGTCGCCGCAGCGCTGAAAGCCGCCGGTTCAGACGCCTTGTACGGCGACTTGCATTACGTCGCGGCCGATGGATCCAATCGAATTGTGCGAAAGTGGAAAAGCGGTGCGTTCAACCGAAGAGCCTTTCTCCATGGCTGGATGCCACCGCATCCGACATTTTTCTTGCGCCGATCCGTGTACAATCGACATGGTCTCTTTTCACTCGAGCTGAAGTCTGCAGCAGATTATGAATTGATGCTCCGCATGCTCTTCAAACACCAAACGAGTGTGACATATGTGCCCGAGGTCTTGGTCCACATGCGCACCGGAGGTGTGAGCAACGCAAGCTGGAAGAATCGATGGCGAGCCAACCGGGAAGACTTGATGGCATGGCGCATGAACAGCCTGCGGCCCCGGCCCTGGACGATGGTGCTGAAGCCCTTGAGAAAAGTGGTCCAATGGTTGTATTAATCGTGTATTTTTTACGTAGATTAAAGGACAGAATGTAAATCAGAAATTAAGAAGAAGCCCTTCATAACTTTATTGCGATTAACGGCTCTATAACTACAAATTAGGCGAATCTAAACCTATTATTTCATTAGCTTTGTTGGGTGAAATCACCCTCAACAATGCGATTAAAAAGCAGCTCTGACACCCCTCATCACTCCTCGCGCTCTCAGGACAATAAAAAACGAAAGCCCGGTCGCACAGAACGCTTGATCGAGTGGTGGTTTACGTTTTTTCCTCCCAAAAATTGACACCCAAAAATGGATAAGTCGATCCGGACGGAGTCCAGACCTGCATTCGTGAAGTATCTTTACGGGTAGCCGCGAAACGGGGTGAGCTCATAGTGAACAAACGACAAGACCAACCATGTACGGATCGGATAAGGAAGCCTTGGAGGCATTGAATGGAAAGCACCAAGCCTTGCTGGCAGAAATCAGCAAGGTCATTGTCGGACAAGAGCACGTCATTAGAGAAGTCACCACCGCGGTATTTGCCGGTGGCCACGTGTTGCTCGTCGGGGTGCCAGGACTCGCAAAGACGCTGCTTGTCAACACCATCGCCCAAGCCCTCGGCCTGAGCTTCAACCGCGTTCAGTTTACACCCGACCTCATGCCATCCGATATCGTGGGGTCTGAAATTCTCGACGAAGCACGGCACTTCAAATTCATGAAGGGACCGCTGTTTGCCAACATCGTCCTCGCCGATGAGATCAACCGAACGCCGCCCAAAACACAATCTGCACTGCTCGAGGCGATGCAAGAGCGTGCCGTGACCGTCGCCGGTCAGACCTACCCCCTGCCTGCTCCGTTTTTCGTGCTCGCGACCCAAAACCCGATTGAACAAGAAGGCACCTACCCCCTTCCCGAAGCGCAACTCGATCGATTCATGTTCAACACCTGGGTGGATTACCCAACGTATGAGGAGGAGCTGAGCGTTGTCAAGGCCACCACAGCGGATGCTGTAGCTGAAGTCAATCCGGTCATCTCGGGCGAGGAAATCCTGTTCTTCCAACAATTGATTCGGCGCATGCCCATTGCGGACAACGTGCTAGAATACGCGGTCGGTCTCGCCGGCAAAACACGCCCCGGGCGAGAGCGTGCCACGGATACGGTGAACGCCTACCTCTCCTGGGGTGCCGGACCGAGGGCCTCGCAGTACTTAGTCGTGGGCGCCAAAGTCAATGCGGCGCTGAACGGCAAATTCAGTCCCGACATCGAGGATGTGAAGGCCGTGGCGACGCCGATCTTGCGGCACCGCATCGTCCGCAATTACAAGGCCGAGGCCGAGGGACACACGGTGGAATCCATCATCGAAGGGTTGCTTTAAGTCGCCGAACCGTGAAAGATTCGCGCCATGCCACCTCCGCGGGAGCCATCTTTCGGAGGGTATACCAGCTCTTGGACGGACGCGAAAAACGCA
>Ga0206125_10000776_pt1 | contig 39686 bp, 35 predicted proteins | sample Helgoland_Spring_4_FD_148598 | JGI IMG/M metagenome (GOLD analysis project Ga0206125, IMG submission 148598) | Pelagic subsurface seawater microbial communities from Kabeltonne, Helgoland, North Sea - Helgoland_Spring_Bloom_20160331_1 | ecosystem: Environmental > Aquatic > Marine > Epipelagic ... | reverse complement strand
GTAAACCGAGGGAAATTTCAGTTTGCATATCGGCTAGTTTTTTCTGGATAAGCTGTGTCTGTGCTAGTGGGCGGCCAAATTGCTTTCTCTCAAGTGTATATTGCCTTGCAGCATGCCAGCAAAATTCAGCGGCACCCATTGTGCCCCAAGCGATACCATACCGAGCTCGGTTTAAGCACCCAAAAGGGCCTGCTAAGCCAGATACATTTGGAAGGATGTTCTCTTCTGGAACAAAAACTTCATCCATTTGAATCATACCAGTTGTTGAGGCACGCAGAGAAAATTTACCTTCAATCTTAGGAGATTCTAGCCCTTTCATCCCACGCTCTAAAATAAATCCTTTGATTTTATTGTCATGTGCATCAGATTTTGCCCAAATTATGAATACATCAGCAATTGGTGAATTTGTAATCCAGTTTTTTGCACCTGAAATTAAATATCCACCATCAACTTGCTTCGCTCTTGCTAACATTCCGCCTGGGTCAGAGCCATGATCCGGTTCAGTTAGGCCAAAGCAGCCTACCAATTCGCCAGATGCTAATTTTGGCAAATATTTTGTTCTTTGTTCATCATTGCCATATGCAAAAATTGGATGCATTACCAATGACGATTGTACTGACATTGCCGAGCGATATCCACTGTCAACGCGCTCTACTTCGCGAGCAACTAATCCATAAGATGTATAGTTTGCCCCAACTCCACCAAATTCTTCAGGTATTGTAGCTCCAAGTAAACCTAGCTCACCCATTTCAGTCATAATTTCTTTATGAAAAACCTCATTGCGGTTTGCATCAATGATTCTTGGCATTAACTTATCCTGGCAATAAGCTTTTGTGGTATCACGAATCATACGCTCTTCTTCTGTGAGCTGATCTTCTAATAAAAAAGGATCTTCCCAGTTAAAGTTAGCAGGCTTTGATCTGGCTATTAGTGGCGTGTTTGAGCTCATGATATATTCTCTACTTTTTTATTAATATTGGATGTTTTCAATAAAAGAGGCAATGCGTCAATTCTGCTGGAATATATTCTTGAAAAGAGTTAGTGATATTTTGAAAGATTGGAAAATAATCAATGAATAAAAAAGTTAAAAAAGCTGTGTTTCCAGTTGCTGGGTTTGGCACACGATTTTTACCTGCTACTAAAGCAATGCCAAAGGAATTACTTCCAATTGTCGACAAACCTTTGATTCAATATGCAGTTGAAGAAGCGATTGCGGCTGGAATTGATACGCTTATATTTGTTACAGGGCGAAATAAGCGTGCGATTGAAGATCACTTTGATGTAAATAAAGAACTTGAATTGGCTTTGCACTCAAAAGGAAAAAATAAGCAAGCGGACATGGTGCGTAACATTGTTCCACCGCACGTAGAGTGTATATTTGTCCGTCAGGCTGAACAATTGGGTTTGGGTCATGCTGTTCTTTGTGCCGAACGTGCGATTGCAGGTGATCCTTTTGCAGTTTTATTAGCAGATGATTTTTTGACGGATTATACTCCAGGCGCTACCGCAGATCTTGTAGATGCATTTGAAAAAACTTGTAATTCGCAATTATTAGTCATGCCGGTGGATGAAGCCTATATTTCTCAGTACGGTGTCATCATTCCATCAGCAGATGGGCATGGAGTTATAGGAATGGTTGAAAAGCCGAGACAAGATGAAGCGCCTTCTAATCTGGCTTCGGTTGGCAGATATGTTCTGACCTCAGATATATTTGATTCACTTAGGACTTTGTCAGCAGGTTCTGGTGGAGAAATACAGTTAGCCGATGCGTTGAATTTGCACGCTCAGAATGGATTATTAGAAGCTATTCAGTTAAAAGGTAAAAGATTTGACTGCGGGTCTGTTGGTGGGTTTATGAGTGCGTCTGCATATGAATACTCAAAAAGATTAAAAAATTAACATGAGAGTTCTTGTGACAGGAGGTGCTGGCTATATTGGTAGTCATACATGCGTTGAGCTTTTAGAGGCAGGCCACGACGTTTTTGTTATCGATAATTTTTGTAACGGGCATAAGGCCGCCCTTGAACGAGTTCGGGATATTACTAATTGTGAATTGCAGTTTGTAAATGCAGATATTCGTGATTCAAATGCATTAGATAAGGTCTTTAAGAGCTTTAAACCTGAGGCAGTTATTCACTTTGCTGGGTTGAAAGCAGTTGGTGAGAGTGTGGCGGATCCAGTGAAGTATTACGATGTAAATGTTGGTGGCTCCATTTCGCTGCTTTCATCCATGTCAAAAGCTGGGTGCGATAATATTGTTTTTTCTTCATCTGCTACTGTTTATGGTGAGCCGCAGTATTTACCTTATGATGAAATGCATCCAACTAACCCAGTAAACCCATACGGACGCACTAAGTTAATTGTCGAAAATATGATCAATGATTGGACAAAAGTAGCTAAAAAAAGAAAGGGCACTGCTTTAAGATATTTTAATCCTGTCGGAGCACATGAATCTGGACAAATTGGGGAAGAACCAATTGGAGTTCCAAATAACCTAATGCCATTTATTGCTCAGGTGGCTGCTGGGCGCCGTAAACATTTAAATATCTTTGGCAATGATTATGAGACTGCAGATGGTACAGGTGTGAGAGATTATATCCATGTCGTAGATTTGGCGCTCGCGCATACAAGTGCTTTAAATAAAAATGAGCTGAATAATTTTGAAATATTAAATATTGGTGGGGGTAAAGGTACTACTGTTCTTGAACTGGTGAGTAAATTTGAAGATATATCGGGGGTTCCAATTAATTTTAAATATTTACCTCGACGTAAGGGAGACCTTGCTGCTTTCTGGGCAGATTCTTCAAGAGCATATCTGAAAATGAGTTGGAAACCAGAAAGAAATATAAAGAGGATTTGTGAAGATACTTTGCGCTGGAATAAACTTAATCCAACTGGTTATGGAAGAGAATAATTAAATTTGAGTAAATATATCAATCTGATAGTGTAAGGTTGTCTGATGGGGTTTGAATTTTTGTCTTCCTGCCCATTAAATCCATTAGAATCGATATGCGTTGATCTGCTTCATATTTTTCAACAGTCGCAATAAAATTTGCAAAAGGTCCCTTTAAAACCGTTACCTGATCGCCTTTTTCTAATTTTTTTATAGGCAGTAATTTTCCCGATAAATCGTATCGCTTCATTAAATGATCAACAAATATCTTAGGAATTGATTTAAGAATAGAATTAAAAGTAATTAAGCGAGATACACCGTAAGTACTGTTTATTTTATGCCACTCGGATTCTGCTCTATCAAACTTGATAAACATATAGCCTGGAAATAGAGGTTTAGAAGTATTTATAAATCGAGATAATGTTCGTGAAGTGGTCTCATGTAAGGGTAAGAATGTTTCAAATCCTTGTCGGTTTAAATTTTTTGCCGCTAGATGGTGTGAATTGGATTTAAACTGTAAAATGTACCACTCTTTTGACATGTAAGTATACCTATGAATTAGTGTTCATTTTTGAACATAATATTTTTTAATACATAATATTCTAAAAAAAATTATAAATTTATAGTATTATTTTGATTATTTTTGTCAAGGTGATTAACTATTAATGATTTATGATTGTTGATTTATATTATAAAAATATAATATATTCTTTTTTAAATAGTATCATTATAATACAAATCTATCGTTGACAGTAGCTAGAATAACATTCATGTTCATTTTTGAATATTATGGAAACAGCTAAATCAATTATTATATTCAAACTACAAAGTTTTGTCTCAAAGCTTTGTGCGGTAGCTATTGATGGCTAGTCGTCGTAAAGAGCAACAAGAAGATACTAAATTGAGGGTGCTTCAAATAATAAGCAGTAACCCTCAAATGACTTCGCGGGAACTTGCTCAGAAAGTTGGAATTTCTAATGGCTCTGCTTACTATCTGTTAATATCGCTTATTGATAAAGGATTTGTTAAATTCGACAATTTTAAAAAAAGTGCAAAAAAGACAAAATATTCTTATTTACTGACCCCAAAAGGCATTCGTGAGAAATCTTTGATTACAAATAATTTTCTTGTACGTAAAAAACAAGAGTTTGAAGCTCTAAAAGAAGAAATAAAAGCTCTAGAGAAAAGCGTTGGCGACATTTCCAAAGATTAACAAATTAACTATATGTGCAAATTTAGCAATTGGTATGCGTGATCCTGAATCAAGTGCAAGTATAAACGCGTTATTTTATAAATTAAACGATGATAATATCTAGGATTAGATAATGGTTGTTATAGGCTATTAGAAATAAAAAAGAAGATTCAATGTTAGACGTGCAAACCTTCAAAACCGTTTTAGAAAATACACCTTTAGTATCTATTGATCTGTGTTTGATCTGTAATGATCAAATCCTCCTCGGTAGGCGACGCAATGAACCTTTAAAAGGATTATGGTTTACCCCGGGCGGGCGCATCCATAAAAATGAAACTTGGCAGAGCGCATTGCTAAGGATTGCTAAAGTGGAATTAGGGTTGAGTGGCATCGCGGTAGAGGGTTTTGCTTTAATGGGTATTTGGGATCATTTTTATAACAATAGTGCTCTTAATCAAAACATATCAACTCATTATGTGAACCTGCCTCACTATGCAGAGTTTAAATCTGCACCTCAAATAACCCTAGATGATCAGCATGGTGAATTTAAGTGGTTTGATCTGTCGATCGTATCAAATGATGAAACATCCCACCCTTACATGCGTAACTACGCAAGTTGGCTATTGAATAAAATAGGAGATGCAGATGATTAAAGCTGTAATTATGGCGGGTGGTTCAGGCACGCGCCTTTGGCCTCTATCTCGAGCCACACACCCCAAACAATTTTTAGCCCTTCATGGTGAGGATACTATGTTGCAGGCTACCTTTAAGCGGCTTGATGGTTTGGATATCCAGTCCTCAGTCACAATTTGTAATGAGGAGCACCGCTTCTTTGTGGCAGAACAGCTTCGCGAAATTGATAAATTAGACTCAATCATTTTAGAGCCTGTGGGTCGCAACACTGCCCCCGCAATTGCACTTGCCGCACTTTCATTGCCAGAGGGTCAGGATCCTTTGTTGCTGGTTCTAGCAGCTGATCATGTGATTCAAGATGAAGTGGCATTTATCAAGACGGTCATGAATGCAATCCCCTTAGCTGAAGCAGGCAAGCTCGTGACCTTCGGCATCGTAGCCCATGAGCCAAATACAGGTTATGGCTATATAAAGAAAGGTCAACCTCAGTGGCCTGGATTTGCTGTCGATGCATTTGTCGAAAAACCCTCTATTGAGGTAGCAGAAGAGTACCTCGCATCAGGTGACTACCTCTGGAACAGTGGCATGTTCCTATTTAAGGCTAGCCATTACTTAAAAGAGCTCGAATTGCATCGCCCAGATATTTATGAGGCTTGTCAGATATCAATGAAAGATATTACAAAAGATTATGATTTTTTGCGGATCAATGAAACGGCATTCGATGCATGCCCAAGTGATTCTATTGACTATGCGGTGATGGAAAAAACTGCTGATGCGGTTGTTGTCCCCATGGATGCCGGTTGGAGTGATATAGGGTCATGGTCATCCTTGTGGGATATAAGCGAAAAAGACGGAGAAGGGAATTCCACACTCGGCGATGTCATGCTTCATGAATCAAATAATTCCTATATAAGGACTGATGAAAAGTTGGTTGCTGCTGTTGGTGTGAATGATTTAGTAATTATATCGACCAAAGATGCCTTGGTTGTGGCTCATAAAAATAGTGTGCAAGATGTAAAGATTGTTGTTGAAAAGTTAAAAGCTGAATCGAGGCCGGAATGGAAGCTCCATAGGGAGGTGTGCCGTCCCTGGGGGAAATATGATTCTAGTGATAGTAATGATGGATATCAGGTTAAAAGACTAACCGTAAATCCCGGTGCTAAACTAAGTGTTCAAATGCATTACCACCGCTCAGAGCACTGGATCGTGGTGTCGGGAGAGGCGAGAGTACATTATGGTGCTGAATCACTTGACCTCAAGGTGAATGAATCAACATATCATGGGAAAGAGGTTGTTCATGCTTTAGAGAATCGTGGAGACGTCCCTTTAGAATTGATCGAAGTTCAGGTCGGAGATTATCTCGGTGAAGATGATATCGTTCGGTTTGACGACATCTATGGTCGAGTATTTAAGGATGTTTGATTCTATTAAATTTCTATTCCAAATTTTTTCGTTGCGAAAGCTTAACAGTTATTGGTTACTCTGGCTTTCCATGGTCGTCTCTTTTATTGAAATTGGCATTTTTTTTATTGCAGCTGGTTCTCTTGAGTATTTCCTTTTCAATAAACCCGACGGATTGATGTCAGCCATTAGCATGATAAATGAATATTTAGGTATTGAAATTAATCTTACGCATATTTTAATTTTGGGTTGTCTTTTAGCAGTGTTATCAGTTTTGCTCAACTTCGTTATTTTGGCGGTCATCAGAGAAAAAGTTATACAAATGGGGGTATTTCTTCAAAGCAGAATCTTAGAGCCATACCTTAACTTAGAACTAGATTTTAATAATGAGCGAAATAGTAAAATTGATTTAAAGGTGTTCTCGGAGTCTCTTGTTGTTATCATTGAAGGCATATTTCTTCAACTATACCTAGCTATAAGTCGGTTCTTAATTATTATCATTTATATTGTTTTTGGCCTTGTCCTCATAGGTGCTAATTTTTTATTAGTAAGTTTGCCGGTAGCCTTGCTATTCGCATGTTCTCTCGTGGCATTTTCTTACAGGATCCGTTCTCTTACAGATAAAATTAATATTATAGGAGAGCGTCGGCTGCGTATTCTTACAAATTTTGTTGCTGGACGCATCGATATAGTATTTTTTGGATTACCCAAATTGCTTTTTAGTAAGTTGGAGGGAGTCCTCAAAGAATTACTAGATAATAAAATTTCGATTATGACTGAAGTACACAAGCCACGAATAGTGATTGAAGGATCATTAATCTTGTTTATGATTGCGTTAGGTATTTACAGGATTCAAAATCCTGATATCAATCTGTCGTCATTGGAGATCCTTAGCTTTCTTTTAATCCTTAGATTGTTGCCTGCACTTCAACAGTTTACATCCAATATGAGGGCTGCTGCCGCCTCAACCTGGGCTATCAACGATTTACGTAATCTCCTAAGAGATTCAAAACTAAGATATTTGGGAACTGATAATGTGAGTGCATGGAATTTTAAGATTAAGCACAATATGAATTCCAGTGATTGGTTTAGTATCGAAGTTACCCGTAGTGATGACGGAATTGGGAATAATACATTCTTGTTGAAACCGGGTGTAGTAAATGTAATCAAGGGGCCAAGCGGCGCAGGTAAATCAACATTACTAAAAACAATAATTGAAGCACTTCAAGCACGAGATGATTGGAACAGTAATTTGAAGGAGATGATTAGTTACTTGCCGCAAGACCCAGTCTCACTGCTAACAACACTTAAACAAAATATATTAATGGGAAAAAGTGAGGATGGTGACTTCTCAAACGAGGATATTGATGCGATTGGGTTTACTCGCAAATGGGTAGAAACTTTCGATCAAAGCGTGTCTATTGATAAAGCAATCGTTTCAGGTGGTGAAGCACAAAGAATCGCACTTCTACGCTGTATTTATGACCGGGAGAAGAAGATTTTTTTCTTCGATGAGCCAACCTCGGCACTTGATCAGTACTTGGAAGATAGAGCGGCCAATTTGATCGAAGCGATTGCTCGAAGAGGTTGTTTTGTCATAGTAGTGTCTCACACTAAGTTGAGGATAGACAAAAGCTATGTGAAGGAGATATTTATATGAAAAAGATACTTAAATTTTTAATCTATATGTTCTATCTAACTTTTTTCTCTTTCCTATCAAAAAACCGTTTGTTGAAAAGCAAAGAATTTATCAGAGTAGGTTTCTTCTCAGTAACTAAAGTCCAGCAAGCACATACTGCCGGTGATTCTTCTATCCTCGAGTTCATCAAAATTTTTAATGCGATCCTCGGTCAAAATATAACCTATAACCTTTCGCTATCTAATTTAAGTAAGATCAATCATCGAGAATTGAATGTCATGATCACACGAGATATTATTTCTTTCGTTGTATTGGATATCATGAGACTTGTTCGGAACTACAACTATGATCTGATTTATTATGCAACTGACATTTTTTCTAATAGAGTTGACGTGCAAAAAAGATCTTTTAAACAGTTTATATACGTTTATTCTATTAACTTTCTAGAGACACTTGTTTGGCGGCGTGCGGATTTTATATTTGCCAATCGTTTGGATGAATGCGAAAAAATAGCAGAGATAAATTCTTCAGTTTTTTTAGTTCCTGCAAAATCGCGTTCACCGATCCCCAAGAAATTGCGTTTCCCAGACCGTAATTCTGGGTTGCGGTTTATTTTTGTTGGGGCATCCGGCAATGTACCAAATAGGCAGTCGATAGCCACTTTTTTAAGAGAGTATTGGCCAACATTAATCAATCAATATCCACTATCTTCACTTAAAATCATAGGTAAAGACTGGGATAAGTACATTAAGCCACCATCAAACGTAACCTTAATGGGTTTTCTGACGGATGATGAGTTATTGATAGAGTATGAAAAAGCAGATTTTTCGATTTGTTACCTGGATTATGGTGCTGGTGTGAAGGGAAAAGTTCTTGAAGCGATGGAACATAACACTGTAGCGCTAGGCAATGCTGTGGCATTTGAGGGGATACATTGTGAAGCATTAGTTCCCATTGAATCTCCTGGCGACTTGGTCGAGCAGGTTCGAGACTATTTACTGCCAGAGTTATATTCAAATGCAGTTAGTAGTTACAATGATTTTTTGGCGAAAAATTACAGTCGCGAGTTAATAGAAAAAAAAATTCAATCTATGACATCAATCATTAGTAAACCAACAGAAGCGAAATAAAAGTGTATATATTATCAATTTGCGATGGTCATAATGCTAGTGTGGCCCTATCTAAAAATGGTGAAGTCGTTTTTGCCATCTCTGAAGAGCGTTTAACTCGTGAGAAAAATTACTTCGGATGGCCTGCCGTGTCCCTAGCACACATTGATGAAAATTACATCAATCTGGCAAGTATCGATAAAGTTGTTATGTATCGTGAGGACGTCGCTGATTATCTCGCATTCCTAATTCCGGAACACATTGAATCCTCGAGCGCTAAAGACATTTGGAAAAAGACAATAACCCGAGTTAGCTTAAAAGCAAGACCGGTGGTAAATAATTCACTATTTGAATCTTGGTTGCGTAGATATTATTCAAAAAAACTAGGTGTCTCTTCTAATAAATTGGTACTGTTGAATCATCATAAAGCGCATGCTTATGCCGCATTCTCAGAAATATCAGCTTGTACTGAAAAATGGCTTCATTTTGTTCTTGATGCAGAGGGTGATGGGATAAGTACATCTGTACTACATTTCAGAGATGGTGACCTTGAGGTAGTTTCGAGCAATGATCGGCATAATTCTCTTGGACATTTTTACTCACAAATTACAAGTTATTTGGGAATGAAGCCGAATCAGCATGAATTTAAAGTCATGGGTTTGGAGCCGTATGCAGATAGAGACTCAAAAGGATTTAAGTCTTGTTATCAAAAATTTAGCGATATCATAAAACTTAAAGATGGTAAGATATGCTTTTCAATCAGTCCCGCAACACTCAAATTTAAGAGATATCTTTACAAAAATTTGCCAGGAGAACGATTTGATAATGTTGCAGCCGCCGCTCAAATCATTCTTGAAGATATCGTGATTGCATATGTCAAATACTGGATGAATAAACAATCAATTTTTAGAATTTCTATGTCGGGCGGTGTTGCTATGAATGTTAAGTTAATGCAACGGCTTTATGAACAAGACGATATTAATGAGATTTATGTTGTCCCGTCATCGGGTGATGAAAGTTGCGTGCTTGGTTGTTCAAATTTTTTCGCATTAAGCAGCGGGCTTGAGCTGAAAAAAATGGGGAATCTCTATCTGGGCGTGGAGCGTAACTTTGAAAAAGAAGTGGAGAGTCTTAAAGAGAGAAGACCTGACCTTTTGATCGAACATTATAAGGATATTGATACGGAAGTTGCTAAATTGCTATTCGATGGGTACGTGGTAGCAAGAGTTTGTGGTAGAGACGAGTTTGGTGCGCGGGCCCTTGGTAATCGATCAATTTTAGCCAATCCTAGAGAAAGTAAAGTAATCGATTTGATTAATAAGCAGGTAAAAGATCGCGATTTCTGGATGCCCTTCACTCCTTCCATACTGATAGAAAAAAAAGACGATCTGATTTTGAACCCTCGCAATTATGAAGCAACGTATATGAATATAACTTTCAATTCAACGGACTATGCGCAAGATGTTATGCCTGCATCTTTGCACCCATGGGACAAAACTGTGCGTCCGCAATTTGTAAGTAAGGAACAAAATGCTTCTTATCACAGATTAATATCGAAATTTTATGAATTCAGTGGAATTCCGAGCGTACTAAATACATCGTTTAACCTTCATGGTGATCCAAATGCTTCTTCTGCCTCTGATGCGATTCATGCATTTGATCATAGTGGTTTAATGTTTTTACAAATTGACAACTATTTAATCAGGAAATGAAGAAATGTCTTTGAAAAATGAAATAAAAAAAAGAGCTCCCTTTCTGATTCGTGCAAAAAGATCTTTGGAGGACCAAACGTCGTTATTCAATGCACAGCTATCGGAGATTTACAAACAAAGGCAACTGCGGCACATAAATAGATTGTGTCGATATGGAAAACGGGTTTTCTGTCAATCTGATGAAGATGGGCTAACAATTGAGGTATGCAAACGTTTAGGAATTAATCGAGGGAGTTTCATCGAATTAGGAGTGGGCAGCGGAGTAGAAAATAATTCGTTGGTATTACTCAGTATGGGTTATTCTGGAGCATGGATTGGTGGTGAAAATCTTGCATTTGAGATACCAAAGAATAGTCAGCGGCTACACTACCAGAAAGCATGGATTACGTTAGATAATATTAGCTCATTAGTCCAAAAATCTCTAGATTTTATAGATAAACCAGATCTAGATGTCTTGTCCATCGATCTCGACGGAAATGATTATTATTTTTTAAATCATATTTTGTCCAATGGTTTGTTACCTAAGGTAGTAATTTGCGAGATAAATAGTATGTTTCCACCGCCAATTAAATTTACAGTTGAATATAATGCAGGTCATGAGTGGTTAAGGGATGACTATCAAGGAGCTTCTCTGGCGCTGATGAGTGAATTATTAACTAGTTTTGGCTATAAATTAATAGTTTGCAATGGCGCGACTGGTGTGAATGCTTTTTTTGTTTTAAATGCGTTTGCAGAGTTGTTTCCTGAGACTCCGAATGATATCGAAGAAATATATGTTGAACCACTTCACATTAACTATACCGGTTTCACCTTCCCAAGATCCCTCAACACTATTTCGCAGATCTTGAAAGATGATGCTGAACAATAAAAGCTGGAGGCTTATATGAAAAATATCCTTATAGGTTCTGATGGCTTTGTGGGCACTAATTTAAAAGCGCGTAGAAACTATGAATATTGCTCATTTGACAATGGGTTTTTGAAAAAAGAATTAAATGCTGAAACGATATTCCTCGATATCACGGGAGACATGTCAGCTATTGAGGCCTGTTTTAAAGAAGCAAAAGGCAATTTCAACGTTATTAATTTAGCCGCAATTCATCATATACCCTACTGCAATGCTAACCCATCTGAAGCTATGATGGTGAACGTTATGGGAAATTTGTTGCTTTATGAACTCGCAGCAAAGTATGAATGTTCGAAATTCATTTTTGCATCTTCTGGTGCCGTGTATGATCCAGCCGAAAACAGGCATACTGAATTAGATAGCACCATCAGCAGTGACGTTTATTCTGCGACAAAGATCTTGGCTGAAAGCCAACTTCAGGCGAGTCTCAAAGTTTTAGGGGTACCGGTTGTGATTCTCCGCTTTTTCAATATTGTTGGTGCTTACGATCATACACCGCATCTAGTTCCGGATATCGTCGACCAGGTGCTTGATGAATCACTGACCGAAGTTAGTCTTGGCAATCTTTCAACTAAACGCGATTACATTGGCGTCGACAATGTATGTAGCGTTATTGAGCATTTTTTAAGCAGTCGTCACCATGCTGATTTGAACATTGTAAATGTTGGCACTGGCAAAGGGCTTAGTGGTGATCAAGTTTTTGATTTGGTTGCAAAAATATCAAAATCTAATAAAATTAAGGTTATAGACAAGGAAAGGTTTCGTGTGTCTGACAGGCCAGTTCAAATTGCAGACAACACAAAACTGATTGATCAGATTGGAGAAATAACTTTTACAAACTTTGAAAAATCACTAACTGACTATCTTAATTGGCGCGGTGTACTTTAGAAAGATATCTATGACTCAGTTCCTCTTTTAAGTGAAGTTGTTCCAGCATTTAAACAAATTGATATTTCTTCAAGAAGTAGTTTTTGAAGAAAGAGAGTTTCCTTTAGAATCGAGCTTATATTTAATGGTATAGTTGGTATTTTTTCCATCCGTGGGTACCAGGTTTGATTCGCTTTCGTCCATCGGATACTCTGCGCAGTAAGTCTGGGAGCTAGAAAATGTTTATGTCACTGAGTCTTCAATTGTTTCTATTATCGGCGAGTTGGGCGTGCCTGTCGCCACGATATTATTCATCGTGATGGTTTCGAAGACTAGGAGGCCTAGGTAGGAGAGTAATTGGTCTGTACTTTCTGCCTTTGTTAGTTGAAAGTATCGTTGGGCTTGGTATTTACGCACCTTCGGTTTCGTTTACAATTATTAGTTTTCTCTGTGCTGGTTATTCTCTTAAGGTGCAACCAAGATTTAGTCACAGTAATTATTTTGGAAATTAGTCTAAGATTTTACTTCCACTTCTTGAGCACGGGATTAAATTTGTGGAAGAGAAAAAATTGATTCATTCATTAAGTCAGCAACCTTGAAATATGGTAATCCCGTTTATTAACTGACTTAGTGCCACTTAAAGTTATGAATAATAAGGATGGTTTTATGAAAACAGCATTGATAACTGGAATAACAGGTCAAGATGGCTCCTATCTTGCGGAGTTTCTCTTAGAGAAAGGTTATGAGGTCCATGGCATAAAGCGCCGAGCTTCATCATTTAATACTCAGCGAATAGATCATATTTTTGAAGATCCTCATGTAGTTAGTCAGAATTTTGTGCTTCACTATGGTGATCTTACAGATTCCTCAAATCTTACCCGCATCCTCTCGATTGTCCAGCCAGATGAGGTATATAATCTTGGCGCGCAGTCTCATGTAGCAGTGTCATTTAACTCGCCGGAGTACACCGCTGATGTTGATGCGATGGGTGCATTAAGGCTTCTTGAGGCGATCCGATTTTTAGGTTTAAAAGATACAAAATTTTACCAGGCATCAACTTCAGAGCTCTATGGCTTAGTTCAAGAAACGCCTCAGTCTGAGATGACTCCATTTTATCCGAGGTCACCCTATGCTGTTGCAAAGATGTATGCTTATTGGATTACTGTCAATTATCGAGAAGCATATGGAATGTTTGCGTGCAACGGCATTTTATTTAATCATGAATCACCTCGTCGAGGTGAGACCTTTGTAACACGCAAAATAACAAGGGGATTGGCGAATATCTCACAGGGATTGGAATCCTGCCTTTATCTTGGTAATTTGAATGCTCTTCGAGACTGGGGCCATGCAAAGGATTACGTCAGAATGCAGTGGATGATGCTACAGAATGAAACCCCAGAGGATTTCGTTATAGCAACTGGCGTTCAATATTCAGTTCGGCAGTTCATTATTTGGTCTGCTAGTGAGCTAGGTATAGGGCTAAATTTTGAAGGAAACGGTGAATCGGAAATTGCTAGGGTCTCATCTATTTCGGGAGATCTTGCTCCAGCACTCACGGTTGGTGATGTTATATGCAAAGTTGACTCTAGATATTTTAGGCCAGCAGAGGTGGAAACGCTTTTAGGTGACCCCAGTAAGGCGAAACGTATTTTGGGTTGGGAGCCATTGATAACGGTTCAAGAAATGTGTGCTGAAATGGTCAAAGAAGATTTGAAGTCTGCGCAGAGAGCATCGTTTCTAAGTTCACATGGCCATAAAGTGCCCTCAACTTTTGAATAGGCCATAAACTATATGAAGATCTTTCTCACTGGTGGAAGCGGCATGGTAGGTCGCAATATTTTGGAGCACTCGGAGGCTAATAATCATATATTTATTGCACCGACCAGTAAAGAACTTAACTTACTGGATCGTAGCGCAGTTAGAGAGTGGTTATCTCGAGAAATGCCAGATTTGATAATCCATTCCGGGGGCCTTGTTGGAGGTATTCAGGCTAATATAGCAAACCCTGCAGATTTTCTTCTGAAAAATACTGATATGGGACTTAATGTAATTTCTAGTGCAGCTTCTGTGGGTATTAAGAATTTAATAAATTTGGGAAGCTCCTGCATGTATCCTAGAGAGGTCAGTAATCCCTTAAGTGAAAATTTGATATTGCAAGGTGAGCTCGAACCGACTAACGAAGGTTATGCTTTAGCTAAAATAGTCGCTGCAAGGCTATGCGAATATATCGTTCGTGAGGACTCGACATATAACTACAGAACCCTTATCCCATGCAATCTTTATGGTCGCCATGATAAATTTGGCAAAACTAATTCACACCTCATTCCTGCGGTAATTCGAAAAATCCATGAGGCTAAAGTCGCTGGGAACCAAACTGTCACAATATGGGGTGATGGTTGTGCTAGACGAGAGTTTATGAACGCAGCAGATTTGGCAAAACTTATTTATTTTGTGATGGATCGGTTAGAGAGAATTCCTCAAAACCTAAACGTTGGCTTGGGGCACGATTATTCTATCACTGAGTATTATTCTGCAGTAGCTTCTGTTGTAGGCTTTAGGGGAAGCTTCGAATACGACTTGAGCAAGCCTATTGGGATGCGCCAGAAATTAATGGATATTAGTCAGTTAGAGAATCTTGGGTGGAATTATGAAATTAAGCTCATCGATGGAATTGATCAAGCATATGAATTTTATAAAGAAGGTTTAAAAAATGGAGTATAAGTTAGCGTCTAGCACATGGGATCATAATGAGATAGCGGCAATTCAGAGAGTAATATCATCTGATATGTATTCAATGGGTGAAGAGGTCAATAAATATGAGGTTGATTTCTCCAGCTACTTTGGTAGCAAATATGCAATAATGACGAGTTCTGGCTCAACGGCCAATTTGTTAATGATTGCTGCAATGTTCTTTACTAAAGATGAGTCAAGGAGATTAAAGCGTGGTGATGAAGTCATAGTTCCAGCAGTTTCTTGGTCGACTACTTACTTTCCGCTGCAGCAGTATGGATTGAGGGTGAAGTTTGTAGATATAGATCGTGACACTCTAAATATTAATTTAGACAAACTTGAAAATGCTATTACGGATAAAACAAAGTTAATATTTGCTGTAAATCTCCTCGGTAATCCTAATGATTTTAATGTGATTAAAACTTTAATTGGTGATAAAAACATCACTCTTCTCGAAGACAACTGTGAGTCACTCGGGGCCACCTTTTGCGGAAAACAAGCAGGTACGTTTGGATTGATGGGAACTTTTAGTTCCTTCTTTAGTCATCATATTACTACGATGGAGGGTGGATGCATCCTTACCGATGATGAGGAAATGTATCATATACTTCTCTGCATTCGAGCCCACGGATGGACAAGAAACTTACCAAAGACCAATTTAGTATCGGGGACCAAGAGTGATGACCCATTCATGGAATCATTTAAGTTTGTGCTCCCAGGATACAATGTCAGACCACTGGAAATGAGTGGTGCTATTGGAATAGAGCAGCTCAAAAAATTACCTAATTTAATAGATCAGCGGCGCAAAAATGCCAAGTACTTTGTCGAGTTATTTGAGGAGCATCCGTTTTTGCAGATTCAAAAAGAAACAGGATCTAGTAGTTGGTTTGGCTTTTCTTTGATTCTGAGAGAGAAAAGTCCAATTTCTCGTAGCGATTTAACTAAGATTCTAGTGGAAAATAGAATTGAGTGCAGGCCAATTGTGACGGGAAATTTTTTGAAAAACCGAGAAGTTTTAGAATACTTCGATTACGAGGTTTGCGGGTCAATGGTTGACGCTAGCTACGTAGACCAAAATGGCCTTTTTATAGGTAATCACCATGTAGATATAGCACGAGAGATAGATTTATTATTTAGCGCAATATGTAAATCGCTGTAGCCTTAAATCACAATTGTTAAAAACATAACTTAATCAATGTATCTTGCGTCAAAATTTAGCTTCCTTGGCTAGTTATGTTTCTGAAGGACTTATTAAAATGCGGGATAAAGAGAACAGCTATAAAGTACTTTTGATGGGTGGGTTGGGCAATCAATTTTTCCAAATCGCTAGAGCAATTGAGTGGCGTGATAAGTCCGTTGGTGTTGAGGTGATCTACATTGGTTCAAAGCTAGATTGGTTATATCGTCTCGCAGGTCATACTAAGCATGATAGCTGGCTTGATGTGAGTGTTCTCGCTGAGAATTTGGGCTTGAAATATAGAAGCATAACCCTGCTAGAGTTACTATTTTTGGGATTCAAATTTCTTTCTAGAAGACTCGGTATAGTTTGTGTATTTGATGAAGAACTAGATGTTAGGCTGGGCGAAAAATCCTTTATAGCAGACACTTGGGACGTTGGTTATTTTCAATCCATTAGACATGTTTCTTCAGCCTCTATCAATAAAGTTTCCTACGGTTTGTCGGAATTACTGGGAATAAGTGAAGCTACCGCGAGGACTCGTATCGCTTTCCATATAAGAGGGGGCGATTTTAGTAGTGTTGACAGAGTAACAGCAGATGATGTTCGGATTGCAATTGAAGCAGTAGCTGGTGGCTCGGCGCGAATCTTTGTGGCGACGAATGATGCCAAATTTTCCTCAAAAATTTTTGAATCTCTGGATGTTGACTTTGAAATTTCAAAGTTGCCTCCCAGAGCTGATTTTGTTGCTATTGCGACTGCGAAAAACGTTTTTGTATCTAACTCGAGTTTTGCTTTTTGGGCTGCGCTATGTGCAAAAAACACCTATAACTCAACTGTTTACTCTTTAAATACTTGGCCCTATGGAGATTTTCTAGGCACCCCTTTACCCAAGTTTGATAGCGTTTAATGTCAAGGTATGTCTACTGTTCTTTATTGCAAATACTTTCGAAATATTTGTCTTCCTTTTGGGCGAGGCTATTCAAAATATTTTTGATGGTTTTTTCAGGGTGTTGCCTCTGAATTTTAGCGTTGAATAGCTCTTTGAATCTACATTAATGAGTAGCGATGATTTTGACTATGTCGATAAATTTGAAAACTGATCGTTCGAGCAATAAAATGGTTCTTAAAAGAGAACAGCTATGACTAAAAGTATTTTAACTGTGCTCATTCCAGCCTATAACTCTATAGAAGGGATAATTAGAGTAATTGATGCAATTAAATTGAAAAAAAATGTAGGAGTGATTGTAAGTGACGACTCGTCGGACCCAGCTGTTGCTAACGCTATAAAAGCGTATATAACAGATTTCAATCGTAATGATTATTTATATATCAAGCATGAATCAACAGGAAATGCTGTTGATAATTGGAATTTTTTGCTTTCACAGGTTAAAAGTAAATTTTTTGTAATAGTTCATCATGATGAGACTTTTTCGAATACCTTGTTTATCGATGAAGTGGAGAAATGCCAAGACTTGCTAGAAGTAATGGTGCTCCCAATAAGGATAGAACATCCTAATGGTGTTCATAGGAATGTCAAATCTCCAGCGCAATCATTGCTGATTAAGCTGTTTAGAACTAGCTCGCCCGCTTTAAATTTCATTGGGGGACCAACTGCTCTTTTAATAATAAAGTCGACCAATATTCGTTCTTTTAATCGTGACTTGGTTTTTTATGTTGATGTTGATTGGTACATCAAAGTTTTTGCAGATATTTCCCTTAATGAGATAAAAATATTTCCAAAAACAACAATACTTAGTTCAATTACTAATTACTCGATAACAAAAAGCATTCAACAAAGAATGAGAGAGGTTATAATATCTGACATAACGATTCTTAAAGATTACTATCCGGATAACGTTTTTTTGAAACGTTCAATGATAGGGGCCATGCTAAAATTTGTGTACAGGTTAATTTTAGTGCCATCCTTCGCACCATATTATTTACGAAGAATTAAATCTTTTTTACTTGGATAATCAATTCGCTATTCATCACAGAGTAACTATTAATTTGCATTAGTTGAAGCTATTCTTTTGATACAATTAAAATCCAAAGTTAATTTTATCGGATGCTTGCTTGATCAACTGCGGGCGACTATCCATTTCTTTTTATCGGTCGCGAAGTTTACTTAAAAACGACCCGCCTTGCATTTCTTTAGGTTCTGATATAATTTTTTTTAGATTAAATATTGATAGCTGTATTTTGTGTGCCGCTAGATTGGTGACAACCAAATTAATCCTCTGAGTTTGGTTGATAAGAATAGGTAAAAGCAGTAAACTAATTTTGAAGTAGTGGAATGATAAAAATACTAGCACTTTTATTAAATTGTTTAGATTGACCAATTCAAAAAAAGATTAGTTACAGAAGATCGAACTGGTAATTGTCGCTAGCTATTAGCATTGTTTACTAAACCGTTTCGAGCGGTTGAAAAAAAGGAATAAGTAAGAGTTTCTGTGGTTACAGAATGCTTTAAGTTTTAATATGAATAATTTTTGTTGCCTTCTGATGAGTGTATATTGTCTAAAATCGATTTATCTATCCTATGAGAGCAGAGATTAACCTGGGCTTTTTAATATGCTAAGAATCATTAGAGCATTATCGAATGCTGTTTTCGCCATAGCCATTCATCTAAGAATATATTTTAAGTTTTTGAGTCTAATTCCTATAAACCCAGTGATTAGTCCTAATCGAACCAAAGTTTTAATTCCTCTTATTTACTGGGGAACAACAAAAGCAGTCTGGTTTCAAATACTAATGGCGTTGAAATTTATGAAATTAGGGCACGATATTGTATTTGTATTTGACTATAGACTTACAAAAAGAACGTCTATAGTCCCCTTTCTTCTTACGACAATAGTAAAGGCATTTATCCATAAAATTAAGAAAAAAAGAAAGCTAGATTATATTGACCTATCAAAACTTAAAACACAAACAGTTACTCAAAAAGATAAAGAGACCGCGGTACTAGCAGCATATTTTAACGCGCAGTGGGAACAAAAAAAGTCAATAAACATTGAACATGTTGAAGAATACTCGAAAACTATTAAAGAGTATGAAGATCGTATTGGGAAAATGCATAATATTTTCTCCAAGTATAAATTTAATTTATGCTTCTGTCCTGGGGGAATATATGGAAGCTCATTCTTATGGCGTAAAATGTGCGAGGAAAACGGAGTAAGGTTTTCTTCATTTGAGAGCGATCCTGGAACTACGTTAATCTCGCCAGATGGAGCTGCAGCCCACAGAGGAGACGTTGAGGCTAAATTCCAAGATTTTCTTTCTTTAGAGCCGTTGGCTAAGGATTCGTTATTTAAGACGGCTGAGAAGTTTGTATTTAACGATATATACAAACGTAGTATTCAAAACACGACAAATATTGATAGTACGTGGTTACGAACAGAATATAAAACTTTTGACTTGGAAATGGAGGACTTTAAAAGAAATCTTTGGAGGAGTGTTGGTTTGTCTAGTCCACTTGATTCGCCAACAGTTTTTCTAAATATTTCTTGGGATTGCGCGGCTTTAGATCTGAAGCCGGTTCAATTAAGTCATATGCAATGGTTCATTGGATTGCTTAAAGAACTGATATCACACGGTGCAAATAATATAGTTGTGAGACAACATCCAGATGAACGCTTTTATCCATCTAAAGATAAGTACGAGCAAGTAATCAATAGATTCTTAGAAGATCATAAAGGACTTAAGATTAAGTTTTATAGTGCTTCTGATGATGTAAATAGTTACGAATTGATAAGAAAATCAACATCTGTTTTTACATACACAAGTACTATTGGGCTCGAAGCGGTTATATTAAAGCGTCCTGTTTTTTGTGCCAAAGAAAATTATCAAACTAGGTCAAGAGCATTGCACAATTATTTGCCAGAAGAGACAGTCAAAGATCTCAAGCAAGAGGTGCAAGTCACTGATGAAATGTATGCTAATGCTGTAGTTTGCTATTACTTAGGGCAGATTGGTGCATTTATAAAATTTGGTATTTGTGAAATTGATTATCTGCTACATGACAAGGGATTCAATCTTAAACTTGACATAATTTCTAAGCAATTGATAGAAAATAGATGGTCATTTAGTGATGTTTAGCATTCGAGCATTCCTCTTTTTAATTTTTAATTACCTTCAAAGCAGGCTATATTTTCGAGGAAAATAATGCATGATTTATTAACAGAATTGTTTCCGTATAATCGGAGTATCACGGGTGATGGGGTTCGCAAAACACTTTCCCGCATTGGGCAGGAAATCCCTTTACTTGAAACTAGGGTGAAAAGTGGCACAGAAGTGTTTGATTGGACTGTTCCTTTGGAATGGAATGTTAGATCAGCTAGAATCTATGATCCAGATGGCTCGACGATAGTAGATTTTGATCATAACAATCTACTTTTAATGAGTTACAGTGTCGCGGTGGATGAGGTTATGCCCTTAGAGCGCCTTCTAGAGCACATTATAACTGACCAGACTCGTCCTGACTTTATTCCGTACTCAACGTCATACTACAAAGACGCTTGGGCATTTTGCTTGCCGTTCTCTTTTGTTAAAAAGCTATCTGAGGGCGAATATAGGGTAGTGATCGACTCAACTAAAGAGCAGGGTGAGTTGATTTATGGCGAGGCTTATATTGATAATCAATCAAGTAAAACCGTTTTAATATCTTCATATATATGCCACCCATCCATGGCAAACGACTCGCTCTCGGGCGTTGTCTTAGCTGTAGAGTTGTTCAAAGAAATCAGTAGATTAAAGAATTTAAAATATAATTATCGGTTTCTCTTTGCTCCGGAAACTATAGGAACTATTTGTTTCCTGCATAAAAATAGAAAAACGATAAAACAGTCTATTGAATATGGATTAGTAGCAACTTGTGTGGGGGATGCTGGGCAATTTACTTACAAAAAGTCACGAACGCCGAAAAGCGATATTAATCGAATTATCGAGCATATATTCGTGCATAAAGGCTTAACCAATAGAATCAGAAATTTTTCTCCTTTGGGAAGTGATGAAAGGCAATACTGCTCTCCTGGTTTCAACCTTGATGTTGGAGTCCTAACGAAATCGATGTACGGGCAGTTTCCAGAGTACCACACAAGCGCCGATAATTTGGACTTTGTTTCAGAGGCTTCATTAAAAGAGAGCTTGAACATGTACACTCAGGTCCTATTGAGTTACGAGGCGAATTGTAGGTATGAAAGAAGCCAGCCATATTGTGAGCCCCAGTTAGGCAAGTATCATTTATATAGAACCACAGGCGGTGGTGGTGAGGATAACTTGGATACTACTGTGCAGCAGCGCATGTGGGTTCTTAACTATGCTGACGGAGAAACCGATCTTATACAGGTTGCAACTTTATCTGGATTTGATATTTTGGACCTCAAGTCAGTTGCAGATGAACTTTCTAGAAAAAACTTAATTAAAGAAATAAAATATGACTGATCAAAGAATTCCTTCAAAGCAAATATCTATAGATGGCAAGAAGATCAGCAAGTCGTCCCCGGTTTATTTTATAGCTGAGATAGGCTCGAATTTCGATCAAGACTTGAGTCGCGCTAAAGATTTAATTTACATGGCTAAGGAAGCTGGGGCTGATGCGGCTAAATTTCAACATTATACTGCGCAGTCTCTAGTAAGTGATGTCGGCTTCAAGGGTTTGGCAAACAATAAATCACATCAGGCGTCTTGGAAAAAGTCTGTGTTTGATACTTATGCAGACGCGTCTATAAATCAAGACTGGACAGAAATATTAAGGGATACTTGCGCCGATGCGGGCTTAGCTTTTTTTACAAGTCCATATTCTTTCGATCTTGTTGATTTGGTAGATGATTTTGTTCCAGCGCATAAAATTGGATCAGGTGATATAACGTGGACAGGAATTATCGAACACATTGCTAGGAAAGGTAAGCCGGTTTTGCTTGCGACGGGAGCCTCAAATATGGCGGATGTTCAACGAGCGATGAATGTTATTTTGGATGTCAATTCCGACATAATTTTAATGCAATGCAACACTAACTACGCGGCAACGCGCGATAATTTTAATTATTTGCATTTAAATGTAGTCAGTAAGTTCCAAGAAATGTTCCCTGGAGTAATTACTGGGTTGAGTGACCATACGCTAGGGGATGTCTCGGTTTTGGGAGCCGTTGCGCTCGGTGTCCGAGTTATCGAAAAGCATTTTACTGACTCAACAGAAAGGGAAGGTCCAGATCATGCTTTTTCCATGACTCCCACAACTTGGCGAGAAATGGTTGAACGGACACGAGATCTGCAATCCGCTTTAGGAGCCAGTGAGAAAGAGGTTGAGCCTAATGAGAAAGAAACAAAGGTTTTACAAAGGCGAAGCATTTGTGCAGCGAGAGATCTTTCGAAAGGAACTATTATTAGTGAAGCCCATTTAAACATGTTGCGACCTTGTCCGGATGACGCAATTCAGCCTTTTGAGGTTGGCCAGTTAGTGGGAAGAGTTGTGTTAAGAAATATCAAAAGTGGAGAGCATTTAAAATGGGAAGATGTAAATTAATAGTTATTGAGTGGATGGAGCTAATACGTTGAATGGTGAAAAAAGGGCTCTGGTTACTGGTGCGTGTGGTTCGATTGGGTCGGAATTAGTAAAAAGTTTACTTGGTAAAGGTTTTGTGGTCTGTGCTTTTGATAATAATGAAAATGGCCTTTTCAAGTTAGACCAGAACTATAAAGACTTATACAACAATAGACTTAGACTTTTCGTTGGTGATATTCGCGATAAAGATAGGTTAATCAAAGCCTTTGAGGGAGTTGAAATAGTTTACCATTGCGCGGCACTCAAGCATGTGTATTTGGCAGAGTATAATCCTTTCGAAGCGATGCTGACTAATATTATTGGGACCAATAATGTTATTTCCGCAGCGATTATCGCAAATGTTGATAAAGTCGTTTATACAAGTAGTGATAAGGCGGTTAATCCAAGTAGTACTATGGGTGCCACCAAGTTATTAGGCGAAAGGTTGATGACAGCGGCCAATCACCACTCCGGGAACAACAAAACGCGATTTGCGAGCGTTAGATTCGGCAATGTTCTTAATACTAGTGGATCTGTATTACATATTTTTAATCAACAAATCGAAGATGGTTTGCCATTGACGATTACATCTACCGAGATGACACGGTTTTTCTTGTCTATGTCGCAAGCTTTGGATTTATGTTTATATGCTAGTAATAAAATGGTAGGGGGTGAGATATTCGTTCGGAATATGGGATGTTGCAGCATATTGAGTTTAGCAAAAGCAATATCTGGAGATAAGGATGTTAACTACAAGATCATAGGGCATAAGTCTGGCGAGAAACTTTATGAAGAACTCGTAACAGAAAGTGAAGCGTTGCGAACTGTTTATAAAGATGAATGGTATACTATACTTCCCGACACTATAAATTCTATGGACCCTAAGTGTGCTGAAAATCTAGAGGGTGTATATGGAGATTTGCCGAAAATGAATCGTTCGCTTAGTTCAGATCGCGAAATGATGTCTGATGATGAAGTGCGATCAATGTTAAGGCATGTCGGGCTGATTGACTTATTGAGAACCTAGCTAAAATGGAATTATTTGAAAGTGAACATTTTGCAAGCCTCAAGCAAAAATATGACTCCGTAGGAAATTTGACATGGGAACAAAATGATTTCTTAGAAGATTCGATCAAGAGCTCTAGAGCGTTATTTTTAGATGAAAGTTTACATCGTCGGGAACCAGTGCCCAAAGAGCTAGAGGTTTACGCCCTTTTATCGGGAATACAATTTCCTCAAAGAGTGACGTCTATGCTAGAAAGTGTGCAGATGAGTATTTCTTCTATTTTAGGTGATAGTCTCCACTATTGGGTACTACCCAAAAATTTAGGACTGGAGTATGGAGTTTTTAAATGGCCCGAAGATAGTTGGGATGGGGCGAGAATACACTTGATTCGAGAAGCTCTCCTAGCTTTGGAGGTTGCGCCTTTTTCGTTTTATATTTTTGGCATTCAAATAAATCCGGATGGCTGCGTTGTTGCTAAAGGGTATGATGAAGGCGCCGCGATTTTTAAAGTTCGTGAGGAGCTCAGAACTAATCTGAGTTTTTTCCCAAAAAGGCAGTCTGGTTGGGCTCATATTCCTCTTGGTAGAATTCTAGAGCCAATAGGTAAAGAAAAGTTCTATGAGTTGAAACTTCTTATCAGTGAAATTGGACAGAAATTTATTGTTGAGCATAAGTTAACGTCTGCAAAGTTTGTTCATGAAACGCGTTGGTATATGGAAGAGAAAACCGTCTTGTCAGAACTTAATTTTGAGTGAGCGTTTGATGATAAACATAATTATTTTAAGGCTAAACTGATGCATATTAATGAGTTATTTTCTTTGGACGGTCGTTGTGCCGTGGTAATTGGCGGAGCTGGAAAAGTTGGTTTTTCAATGGCTGAAGCACTAGCAGAAGCTGGTGCGAGGGTGTATATTGCGTCTCGGTCGGCTAAAAACTTTCAGCCGGCAGTGGAACGTCTTAAATCCGCGGGGCTAAAAGTTGCTGGCATTGCCATTGATCAGGCTGACGAATCGAGTGTACTGAAAACTTTAGACATTATTTCTAATGAATATAAAACTCCAGATATTTTAATTAATTCGGGTTGTTACAGGCCGATGAAAGATTTTTATAATGACTCCACTGAAAGTTGGGACGAATCTATGGAGGTAAACTCCAGAGGTTTATTTATTACATGTAGGACGTTTGGCGATGCGATGGCACGTCAAGGGAAAGGAAGTATTATCAACATCTCCTCAATTTATGGCATGGTTGCTCCAGATATGAGTATATATGATGGAGTGGACTTTGAGACTGAGCCTGATTATCCCTTTATAAAGGGTGGAATCATTACTTATTCTAAGTACCTATCTTCTTATTATTCCAAAAAAAACGTGCGAGTTAATTGTATTTCCCCTGGGGGAGTTTTTAACAACCAAGAAGAGCCGTTTTTAGGGAACTATGAAAAAAGGACACCCCTAGGGAGAATGGCTAACCCAAATGATATGAAAGGTATTGCGCTTTTTCTCGCATCTGAAGCTTCAGGCTATATTACAGGGAGTGTAATTCCTGTTGACGGCGGGTGGACAGCGATTTGATTGTAAGGAAAAAGATTTAAGATGAACACGGTAGTAATCGTTCAGGCAAGAATGGGCTCCACAAGACTGCCTGGTAAAGTGCTTTTGCGCGTCTTGGATATGCCTTTATTACAGTTTCAGATAGAACGACTCAAGGAAATCCCCAAAGTTGATAGTATTGTGGTTGCCACAACTACAAACCCAGCTGATGATTCAATTGTAGCCCTATGTGAAAGCTTAGGTTATCTTGTATTCAGAGGTGCTGAGCATGATGTCTTGGACAGATACTACACAGCAACTCAGTTTTATGAAGCTGATTGCATAGTTAGAATTAATTCAGATTGCCCTCTTATCGATCCGACTATTGTATCTCGAGTACTTAATGTATTTCACACAGAACCGGGTTTATATGATTACGTTTCTAACATATTAGAAAAAGGATACCCAATCGGCTTTCATACTGAAGTTTTTTCCAGAGAGGCACTTACAAATGCGTTCTATCATTCGACTGATCCTGATGAACGCGAGCACGTAACTCCTTACCTGTATCGTAATCCGGACAAATTTAAACTGGCAAGTGTTGCGCCTGAAATAGATATGAGTCATTTCCGATGGACAGTCGATTATCCGATAGACCTCGAGGTTATAAGAAGGATCATCGAAGGGCTTTATCCTAAAAATCCAAAATTTGGAGTCGACGAAATTGTAAATTTTATTAGGGAAAACCCTGAAGTTTCTGAACTTAATTCTCATATCCAGAAAAACCAAACCATTATGGTGACAAATTAATGAGTAATAACCAGTGTTTACTATGTGGGTCCAAAGATATATCTGCCACCTTTAATGGTGCCTTTAAATTATTTCGTTGTAGAGGCTGTGAATTCCAGTGGATTGACGATCACAAAAAACATTTGAGTGACGATTGGTTCAAAAATTACTATTCGAGACGAAAAGAAAACCCTGAAACCCAGCTCAATGAAAAAAGAGAAAAGCAATACGAAATAGACGCAGCTATTGTAAACGAATATTTAAAAGATGGAGACAAAGTTTTAGACGTCGGGTGTTCCTACGGTAAGTTTCTGCATGTCATCGCCTCTCTTGGAAAAAAAGCAAAGTGTACCGGCATCGATATCGATGAGTTCGCGATTTCTGAAGCGAAAGTGAAGTTTGGTGACGCGGTTGAATTCGAGGCAAAAAGTTTATTGTCAGTTGATGCTTCCAATGGATTCGATTTGGTGATTTTCAGAGGTACATTGCAATATCTTGGGACGGATTTGAGCCCAAGTTTAAGACATCTTCACCACATATTAAAAAATGACGGAAGAGTTGTTATTTTTTCACTACCCTCTACTGATGCATTTATGTACGAATTACTGCGGGAAAAATGGGCTTTATTCCATCCGGAAATGCAGTTAATGTTTAATGAATATTCGATTAGAGTTATGGCTGAGAAATATGGGTTTTTAATTGAAGACTTACAATATCCTTATTTGGAGGATGTCTATTCAAACCCGGAGGAAGATTATGCGAATATTAAAGATATTATTCTTGGGAAGTCACAAAAGTCGAACCCTTTTTGGGGAAGTATCATGAGAATAATTTTAACTAAGGATGTTCTAAGGCAAAATTAAGAAATCTTTGAAGCATGATGTTCAAGAATAATTCCAGCGCCGCAAGATTTAAGAGGGGCTTACCTGGAGAAGATTCCGTTTCACAATGGCTGGATTTGACAAGCCGAGTTAATTGTAAAAGCTGAAAAGCTCAAGAAGACGAGCTACGGCGAGTATCTGTATAAGGTAGCAGGTGGTTATATATGAAGATAAGCCATTCAAAAATTAAAGACTGTGTAATCATATTGCCGCGCGTATTTGGTGATGAGAGGGTTTTTCTAGAAACATTCCAAGCCGTCAGATATGAGCAGGAGGCTGGAATTGATAATGTTTATCTAGTCCGTAGTGGCTAAGAGATAACTGATGCGGATGCTAAAAACTTTAAAACGTTTTGAATTCGTATGAATCTACTAGCCATTTGGACTAGGCGCTAGAAATTGATTTTTTGAGTACGTCTTATCTTTTTGAATACCCTTGGATTTGCTGTTTCTTTGAGGTGGACTCCATGAGTCCCTGAGTAAATGTAGTTTAGATTGCGGCGTATTCGTAAAGTTGAATTTTAATTAAGCGTGCAAGTTTTTGCAAGTGCAGTAAATATTTAATATTGCTGGGTGATGATGAAATATATTCGAAATTTATTACTTTTTTCTGGAATGATGGCTTTTCTGTTAAACCACTCTTTAGAGAGTCTTTTTGATACTAGCGGATACGCGATCGGCGCTTTCTTTATTATTTTTGGAGTGTTAGTTTCCAGATGGCGTAAAAGTTATTCAAAGCGCTTTGTTCTGTTTTTGCTCATAATGATATCAACATGTTTAATCCATTATCAGTTGGGTAGAATTTCTGTTGGTTTTTTTGAGACATTTCTTTGCTATGTCGTATTTCCAACCTTAGCCTATGTGATTTCCATTGATGATGTTGATCAGGATATCATAATTAAGTTTGTTGGACTAACTGGAATACTGTCTTTTATTGGCACAAGTCTGTATTACCTCAATATTTTTTATGAGTTAGGTCAATTTAGTATAATATTTAAGCCCGAAATTACTATAACTTTTGGAGAGATCCAATTAAAAAATACTTCAATTTATGGAAGTTCATTGATTGCGGGTGTTATGGCACTTGTGCAGGCTTCTTGCTGCGCATTCTTGCTTAAAAAAGGGCATTCCAAAGTCTGGTGGATAGTTTTTATTCTTTGCTTAATAGTGCTTTTTGCATCCCTTTCTAGACGGGCATTTGTACCGTTGCTTGTAGTGATTTTTTATTTAATCCAAGACTTGAGTATTGTAAAAAAAAGAAATTTTGGTTTCTCAGTATTAATTGTATTTGGGGTACTGGCTTTTGCATTACCTGACATCAGTCTGGAAGTTTTTAATCGTTTTATTTCTATATTTGATATAGGGTCAGGTAGCAATAATGTCAGTCGTCTAGAGGCGATTTGGTTTGGGGTTACTCAAATTTTTGTCAATCCATTTGGAACTGGATTTGGTTCTTTAAGTTCGGTGGGCAAGGAATTAGATGACCTTTTGTACGACCCAAAAAGCCTAGAGGGATTTTTGGGCGTTACTGAATCTTTTTATGTTACTGCCATTGGGGAGATAGGCCTAATACAGTGTTATGTTATTGCCGTTATTTTTGTTGGTAAATACAAGTTAGTTTTTACAGATCAGAGGATGAAGATGATTTTATTACCGATAATTGTGGAATCTATAGCGGGATTGTCTTTTTTAAATCCATTGATTTCGCTATTCTGCTTTATGTGCGTTTTTCCCGAAATAAGACTTCACAAAAGCAGACTAATAATACAAAGCGATCTATCAAAAGCCGTAATTTGAACAGTGATTTATAAGAGAAAATTAAATGAAAAATGTTACAAAATCTTTGTTTACCGATGGGTGTCTTTATAAATATCGTGCTAAAAATGATTCGACTAAGCTTGATTAAACCCTAAAACCTGACGATGGTGACGTTTCCACTACCAAGGAGTTACAGAATTTGAGAGACAAAAGTCTAAATAATTTTAGTGTGCTTATGCCCGTATATGACCGTGATGATCTAGTTTTGGCTTTCGATAGTGCCATTAATAGCTGCCTTCAGAATACAGTTTTGCCTGATGAAATTATAATTGTGGTAGATGGCCCTGTGAGGTCAGAGTTTGTTAGTAAAATAAAGTCATTTGAAATAAAAGGGCTTATAACAGTAGTTTGGTTGAGCAAAAACATGGGAATTAGTGCCGCTCTGAATCAAGGTCTTAGGCATGTTAAAAGCAGATATGTATTTCGCGCAGATGGCGATGATGTTAATAGGCCAAATAGGTTTGAAATTCAGCTTAATATGTTGAATCAGGGATTTGGTTTGGTGGGCGGCGCCATTTGCGAAAGAGATCAAGGTGGTCGAACGTTAGCGATCAAGAGGGTGCCTTTACAACATGATTTGATCCTCCGTTATGGTCTTAGGAGATGTCCCTTTAACCATATGTCAGTGGCATTTGAACTCAAGTCAGTTCAGGATGTCGGTGGTTACCCGGATTCCATTTCGAAGGTCGGTTCGTGCGAGGACTGGGCTCTGTGGATGATGCTGCTAAAGGTAGGTGTGCGAGCTAGAAATACTGATGAGATTCTTGTTGATGCTCTTACAGATATCAATATGTACAGACGAAGGGGCGGAGTTCTAATGATTAAATCATATCTGAAGATGCAACGTTTCTTGGTGACCAATTCGAGGAAGAACATTTTGATGGCTTGTTTTGACATGGCTGCTGCGATTACTTTTTTCAGTATTCCCTCTAAGGTAAGAGGTGTCATTTACACTACATTTTTAAGGGATAAAATTGATAGTCGTCGGTAATGGGCTTATAGGATCACATTTCAGCAGGCTAGCCACTTGTTCGGATCACATAATCTTCGCAAGTGGGGTCTCTAACTCCCGCTCGGCATCAGTTGACGATTTTAACCGCGAGACGGCGCTTTTAAAAAGCTGGTTAAAAAAGTCTGGTACGCTGGTCTACTTCAGCACTTGTAGTATCGAAGACCCACTTCTGTCTGCTATACCATATGTGCTTCACAAGCGGGCAATGGAAAAATTAGTAATAGGCAGTAAGTCTGGTGTAGTAATTCGTGTTCCTCAAGTCGTAGGGAATTGTGCTAACAAAAATACTTTAATTAATTTTCTTGTAGATAAGATTTATCATAATGAGTCTTACATTTTGCAGGCGGGTGCGGTTCGTAATTTAATAGATATAGATGATTTGGTATCCCTTACGATGTTTTTTATCAATGAAAAATACCCCCCTGGTTGCTATAGCTTCGCAATGCCTATTGAGTACGAGGTTTCTCGCATTGTTTCATGTATAGAAAAACATCTTCATACAAGGAGCGTTCATACGTTGGAGGCAGGTAAAGCATATTCATACTCCAAATCATTATTTGTCGAACAAGCAATTAAGTATGGTGTTATTAGATGTGGAGAAGATTATTTGGATACCATAATAGAAAAATATTTCTCAAACTCTCAGTGGTTTGAAATGCTTAGTTGATCAAGAAAAGAGAAATAGACGATGAAAATATTGGTTTCTGGCGGCGCAGGGTTTATTGGATCTGCGCTTATTCGCCACCTAGTTATTGACTTAAAATACTCGGTTATAAATGTTGACAAACTGACTTATGCCGGAAATTTAGAGTCTGTTGGTGAGGCTGATCAATATCCTCTTTATACCTTCGAGCAGGTGGATATTTGTGATGTGCCTTCTATGGCTCGTGTGTTTTCTGAACATCAACCTGACAAGATCATGCATTTGGCCGCTGAGAGCCACGTTGATCGATCGATAGATGGGCCAGGTGAGTTTATTAAAACTAATGTGAATGGGACTTTTAATTTATTGGAGGCCGCGAGGCATTATTTTGGTTGCTTAAGTGATAATAAAAGGCAAACATTTCGTTTTCATCATATCTCTACAGATGAAGTATATGGTGATTTGGATGGTACGGATGATTTATTCACCGAGCAAACACCCTATTCACCGTCATCACCTTACTCTGCAAGTAAGGCGGCTTCTGACCATTTAGTCAGGGCTTGGGGGCGAACCTATGGCCTGCCTATAATTATCACTAATTGCTCAAATAATTATGGGCCATACCATTTTCCAGAAAAACTCATCCCCCATGTAATCCTTAATGCTATTCACGGTAGGCCTTTGCCTATTTATGGCGATGGCTTACAAATACGTGATTGGTTGTATGTTGAAGACCATGCAAAGGCGTTAATTAAGGTCGTGATTGAGGGTAAAGTCGGCGAGACTTATAATATTGGTGGTCATAACGAAAAAACTAATCTTGAAGTAGTTCAATCTATATGCGATCTTCTCGAAGAATACGTTCCTGACAAACCTTCAGGAATAGACAAGTATCGAGATTTAATAACCTTTGTTAGAGATCGTCCAGGTCATGATACTCGTTATGCTATTGATGCTTCAAAAATTGAGCGTGAACTTGGTTGGGTGCCAGAGGAAACATTTGAAACTGGATTGCGCAAAACAGTTCAGTGGTATTTAACCAATGTGCCTTGGTGGGAGAGGGTCCTATCGGGAGCTTATCGAATGGAGAGAATCGGGGGAGATATATGATACCTAAGTTCAAAGGAATTGTATTAGCTGGGGGGTCCGGTAGTCGACTCCACCCCATAACAATGGGAGTATCGAAACAGCTACTGCCAATATATGATAAACCGATGATTTACTACCCAATTTCCGTTCTGATGTTGGCTGGCATTAAAGATATTTTGATTATATCAACTCCTGAAGATATGCCAGGCTACCAGCGTTTGTTAGGTGATGGCTCCCATTTAGGTGTTTGTCTTGACTATGCTATTCAGACGAGCCCCGATGGGCTTGCTCAAGCTTTTATTATTGGTGAAAGTTTTATTGATTATCATAACGTTGCTCTAGTGCTTGGGGATAATGTTTTTTACGGCCAGCATTTTACTGAGAAGTTAAATGCTGCTACTACCCGAGATAAGGGGGCGACTATTTTTGGGTATCATGTTAAAGATCCTGAACGCTTTGGAGTTGTTGAGTTCAATAGTCAGGGTCATGTTTTAAGCATCGAGGAAAAGCCAAGCGTTGCTAAATCTAACTATTCAGTAACCGGGCTTTATTTCTACGATAATGATGTTGTGGAAATTGCTAAAAGGGTCACGCCGTCTTTGCGAGGAGAGCTGGAAATTACAGATATCAACAACGCCTATCTAGCCAGGGGGGATTTGAAAATCGAGTTGTTAGGTCGAGGTTTTGCTTGGTTAGATACTGGCACTCATGATTCTCTTCTTGAGGCTGGCCAATTCGTTCAAACGGTCGAGCATCGTCAAGGTTTAAAAGTGGCTTGCTTGGAGGAAATTGCATTTCACAACGGTTGGATTTCACAAGCTGATTTAATGTTGCAGGCTGAAAAACTCAAGAAGACGAGCTATGGCGAGTATCTTTCCAAAGTAGCGAGTGGTTATAAATGAAGGTTAGCCACTCAAAGCTTCAAGGCTGTTTAATCATAGAGCCACGCGTATTTGGTGATGAGAGAGGTTTTTTTCTAGAAACATTTCAAGCCGACAGATATAGGCGGGAAGCTGGTATTGACCTTCCGTTTGTGCAAGACAATCATTCTAGGTCTGCTGCGGGCGTTCTCAGGGGATTACATTTTCAAAAGACGAAGCCACAGGGTAAGCTGGTTCGTGTTGTCCGCGGAGAAGTCTATGATATCGCTTTAGATATACGTAAAGGGTCGCCTACATTCGGTGAATGGGAAGGTGTCATTTTGTCCGAGGATAATAAAAAGCAGTTTTGGGTACCACTGGGTTTTGCGCATGGTTTTGTAGTGTTGTCTGATACTGCTGACTTCGAGTACAAATGCACGGATTATTATGATCCTAGCGATGAAGGTAGTATTTTATGGAGTGACCCAGATTTAGATATTCCTTGGCCAATTGCGAATCCAGTCCTGTCGATTAAAGACGAAAACGCTAAACGATTAGTTGATCTCGGTTTATGAAAATATTGGTTCTCGGTAGTAAAGGTCAACTTGGGCAGTGTCTCAATGATCAGTTAGCTATTACAGAGCATGATGTTGTTTATACCTCGCGTGGGCAAATCGATATTGCTAAGTTTGAAGTGACCAATACTCAGATATTGAAAATCGCACCGGATATTGTAATCAATGCAACGGCTTATACAGCAGTTGATAAGGCTGAGGAGGAAGATCAAACTGCTTATTATATAAACCATCTTGCGGTTGCTAATATTTCTAGCATATGCAATCAACTTGATTGTTGGTTAATTCATGTATCAACTGATTATGTTTTTAATGGTAATTCCGAAGTTCCATACAAAGAAGATAATCCAACCAATCCTCAAGGTGTTTATGGGGTCTCGAAATTGAAAGGTGAGGAGGCGATTAAAGCATCTGGTTGTAAATATATGATTATTCGCACGGCATGGGTATACAGTGAATACGGGAACAATTTCTTAAAAACAATGTTGCGATTGGGTTCTGATCGTGACGAGTTAAGTATCGTAGGTGATCAAATTGGTTGTCCTACCTATGCTCAGGATATTGCCAAGTCGATAGTGTCTATTTTGTCTTGCCTCGATTTAAAAGATTCATCGTCAGGTACATACCATTACTGTGGTGATGAACCCTGTTCTTGGTACGAGTTTGCGCGCGTCATTTTTTTAGAAGCAGAAGTACAGGGATTAAAAACACCTAGCTACGTTAAGTCGATTCCGACGGCCGATTATCCCACTCCCGCAATTCGGCCTGCCTATTCGGTATTAGATTGCAGTAAGATAGAGAGTTGTTTTGACGTAACTCGTTCTAATTGGCGAGATGGTATTAAAACCGTGATCCCTAGGTTGCAAGGCTAAGGTTAGTTTAATGTCGCTAATTTCATAAATAATTCATGGCAGTCGAATCCGGCTGCCAGTCCCCTCTGAGCATTATTCTTTCAAGTGGCTCACCTTCTTCTAATTAGTCTAGTGTTGCACCTGCTCTTAACGAATGATCGCTTAGTGGTGGTTCGTTAGTTTCAGACTTTAATCCTTCCTGAAGTGTCTTTAGAATTGTATTGATGCTAGCTGGGTTTAACTTATTTCCAGCATAACCGTGCTTATTTATAGATTTTAGGATGTAGCCTTTAGAGCCCACTATTCTCTCCCATTTATGTAACAAGTTAAGCAACTCTTTACTAATGGGTAATACTTTCGCCGTCCCATACTAATCGATCTTGGAAAAATTCAGTCTTATAGCAGATTTGCCGCTTGGTGCTTGAGAGATGTCTTCAAACCTAAAGGCGTAGAGTTTAGATCGTCTTTAGCATGTGGCAAATATGTTTTTATCAAAATTTACAAATTAATCTTATCGATTTTAATTTAAACTTTTCTTTTTCTATTATTACGGATAATCTGATATTTTAAATATTGATGATGATAATGAACAATAACCAGAAAATTAATTATGACGACGAGATTGGTTTAAGGGATTTATTCTTTACATTTTGGGATGGTAAAATTTCTATAATTTTTATCTCGATTATATCTGTTTTTTTTGCGTCTTTATATCTTCAATCTGCAGAAAGAAAATATTCTGTTGAATATAATCTAAAATCTGTGGGTGAAGAAAAAAGTAGCCCATCGCTTTCTGGGTTAGGTGGTTTGGCATCACTAACGGGCATTCAATTACCAACCAATTCAAGCAGTGATTTTAATATATTTAAAGAACTTATAACTGCGCCAGAAGTTTCAGAAATAATCTTTGAAAATAAAAAAATTATAAGAGATATATTTATATCTGAATGGGATGAGACACTTAATAAGTATTCAAGACCACTGAAGAGTAAAATTCAGATTTTTATTAGTGATGCTAAGAAATTATTAACTGGAAATATAGATGTAAATTATATGCCTCCTAGCCCAAGGAGACTGGCTATTTTCATAAATGAAAATATTCAAATAAGTGAAGATAAAGATACCGGGTTTTTAAAGTTTACAAGTGAAACATCAAAACCGGAATTGATGTTATCACTTATGATAGAAGCAACTGAAGCGAGTGATAAAATTATGAGGCAGCGTTATGTTGATTTTTCGACAGAGCCGTTAGCTTTTTATAAAGATAAACTTCGTACTGCGCGCTCTCGAGAGCACCGGGAAGCTTTAGCAGAGCTTATAAGTAATGAAGAGCAAAAGCTAATGTTTGCTTCGCGGGGAAAACATTTTATTGCGGAGCCATATATAAACCCTACAATAAGTTTACACCCAACAGCACCAAAGTCTATACTAATCTTAGCACTTTCATTAGTATTGGGATTATTTCTTGGGGCCACTTTTGTATTAGTTCGACATATAATAAAGAAAGATAGGTAATGAATATACTATTATTAAGAAATTCATTTATTTTTATCTTATTTTTTTTAGGGCAACAAAGTTTTGCTCAATCAATCAATGATGCAAATCTCCAAAAAATATTGACTGAAAATCCGTTAATATTAAATAATATTCCACAACAAGACAAAACCACTTTTGATAATAAGCTGATATCTGAAAATCAAAATGTAGCAAATACAGATAATAATCTTCAGATAGATCTGTCCCAAGCTAGTGACCAAAGAAAAGTAAATGAAAAATCCATGTTAATGAGGTATTTTTATGCTCTCATTGGAGAAGATTTAAATATTTATGGATCAAACGAATTTAACCAGCCACAAGATGATAGTTTACTTTTTTTCAATACTATTGGAAAAAACTATCAATTGGCCCCCGGGGATACAATTCAGATTACAATTACTGGATTGAGTCCATCTAACGAAAATTATCAAGTTATGAATGATGGAACCATCACGCTTGAAAATGTATATCCTTTAAATGTTAATAACTTGAACTTAAATCAAGTCAGTAAATTGGTTCTTGATAAAATTTCATTGGATGATGCATCCGCTGAAGTCTTTGTTAGGTTAAATAACGCTAGATTGGTAACAGTGCAGATTTCTGGCAATGTAAAATCTCCAAGAACAATTGCTGTTCCAGCATATACACCACTGAGTAGGGTTATTGCATATTCGGGAGGTATTTCTGATAGTGGATCATTACGAAATATTTCATTAAGTCAAATTGGTGAAGCAACACAAAGAGTAGATTTTTATAATTTTTTACAAAACCCATCATCAGAATTAGACCCGCTAATAAAAAATAGTGCACGCATATTTGTTCCATTTAAGGGGCCGACAATTGCAGTAACAGGATTTGTAAACAACCCTGGAATATATGAATTGCCAAATGATAAATCTGAAATATCAATAAAAAATTTACTAAGTATTTCTGGAACTTCTTTCTTGCCCTCTGGAGCTATATTAAAAATATCTTATTTTGACTCGAACGGACAAATATCAACACGTTTGGCAGTTAAAAATGAATCACTCAAAGAAGGCGAAGCTCTCGAGATAGACTTTGTTGAAACGCGTGATTTAAACATATCTAAAGTTTCCGGAGCTGTTTTGAAAGACTTTGAAATAAAAACCGACACACCATTAAGCATAAGTAAAGTAATAAAAGATGGTGCAGTATTGAGTTTAGATGCATATTTATCGTTTGCATTAATTCTTGGAAAAGAAGTTCGGGCTATAAACCTGAATGAAGCTTTTGAGGATGATAGTATCACCTTACCTGTTGGTTCGGATTTGCGATTGTTTACAAAAGAGGAATATTTAGGATTGGTTGCTTCAGATCCTAGTCAGTCACTTGATCCTATTGTTTCTAGGCTTGCTAAATCAAATATAGCAGAAATTTATCTTGATGGTGAAAGAATTGCATACGCTCCACGGAGCCAAAAGCAAAAAAGCTTTAGCATAAAAGAAGTTCTTAGTAGCGGATCAATCCTAAATGATGGCGATTATTTAAGAAATAATAATATTTTCACATCCTTTGCGTTAATTGTTGGAAAAGAAGTTAAGGCTATAAATCTAGAGGAAGCTTTAACGGACGATAGTATAACCTTACCCGTTGGATCGGATTTGCGATTGTTTACAAAAGAGGAATATCTAGGATTGGTTGCTTCAGATCCTAATAAATCATTTGATCCTACTGTTTCTAAATTTATTGATTCAAATATAGCAGAATTATATCTCGATGGCGTGAGAATTGCTTATATTCCCATAGATCAAGATAAGGAACTCTATGAACATGTAAAGAATTTTTACACCCCAAGTGCAAAAACTATGTATGATTTAGCTCTGTTAGAAAATAAAAACGGGGTTGAGGCGTTTAATTTTAAACTAGCAATGGAAAAACACAATAATCCAAATCATTATCATAAACAATTAGCTAAAGGTGATAGATTATTTATTTTTGAGGATAAGTTTTTCAGCCAACTAATTCGCGAGCAAGTAGATGATGTATTTTATAATCTTACTGATACAGAACAGTCAAATGAAATAGCAGAGGAAAATGTAAATTTAGAAGTAATAAAATTACGTCAAGAATTAGATAATAATAAATTAAATTATCTGCAGGATATAGAATATTCCAGAAAATTACTTCGAAGATCTAATATAATAAAAATAAGTTTAGATGGAGAATTATTTTCAGTTTTGCCGTTCTTAGAAGGTATGACTTCTACTGATATATTAGATAAATTAAAGGGAAGATTGCCATCGATACAAAACGAATTTGTGATGGTTCAAAATATGGATGAAAATTCAACAGTAAAGACAAAAAATATAAACTATGAATTTAAAATAAAACAAAATGACGCCATCAATTTGATCAGTCAAGGTATTTATCGCCAAATAATAGATTCTTATGACACTACAGATACGTCAGCTTTGCTGAATGATGTGAGCAAAAGTGACGCAGTAAAAGTTTATTATGATGGAAAGTTAACTTTTCTTCTATCTCCAAATTTTGCTTTTTCAAAACAAAAAATATTTAATAAAATCACAGATTCAAATGACTTTTATAAATTATATATTGGTTTAAGTACTAATCAAAATAATGATAATAGTTGGACTTTACGTTCTTACGATGCCGCTACACTTTTTTCTGACTCAGAAAATATAATCGCATATGCGCATAACGTAGTTTATATGTTTTCTGAACAATATATCAGAGATAATTTTTTAAATATTAGGGATGAAGAAGATATCCTAAAAGATGATAGTTACGCTAAGAGTAATAATGAAAATAGAAACTCTGACCTTGCAGAAGACACTATTAAAGTTGAAAGCTTAGATCAAATTAATACTGAGATTGTGAGTAATCAAAGAAAGAAAAATATAAATGATGAATCAAGTCAATCGGTTGGATCTCCAGATTATGTTTTAAAATCCATGATTTCAAAACTTCGAGTTATTAATGGGGCAGTTCTGTTCCCTGGAACTTATCCATTAGCGGATAAGACGAGATTGAAAGACCTAATTGACCTAGCAGGCGTGTTAAATTCAAAAGCATCTTCAAATATTTTACTTATAAAATCTATAAAAGAAAACGATGCATTAGTTTTATCAGAGCCTACAATTTTTAAACTAGATAGCATGGCGACTAATGAAACAATTCTATCAGGTGAATTTTATGTAACTGTACCAAGAGCAAAAAACCAAGCCATAAATGGGTTTATTACTTTATCAGGAGAATTCATGGTTCCTGGAAATTATCCTTTTTCTAGGAAAGAGACCTTAGATGAAGTAATACAACGAGCTGGAGGTTTAGCAGACACAGCTTATCCTTTAGGTGCAGTTCTAGAAAGAAAATCAATTCGAGCTCAAGAGAAAGAATCTAATAACATTTTAGCCGGCCAATTAGAGGCATCTGTTTTAACATTAGCACAATCTGACCTTGCAGGTGTAGCTGACCAAATTCAGGCTGTGTTAGGTTTTGCTCAACAATTAAGAAATTTACCAACTATAGGCAGAATGACAATAAATATAATGGATACTAATGATAATCTTTATTTACAGGATGGTGATAAATTAATGCTTCCTAAGAGGCCATCACATGTGTCCGTAATTGGTGCTGTTCAAAGAACCACTGTTGCAAGCTATAGCCAAAATAAGACTTATAAAGATTATATATTTTCTGCGGGCGGTTTAACTAAAATGGCAGACATTCGAAAAGCTTATCTATTATTACCAAACGGAGAAAGTCGCTTGTTAGATAATAATACAGTTATTCCAGTAGGTTCTGTTGTTGTTGTGCCACCCAAAATAGATAAATTGTCTATATTAGGATTAACAGATATTATTTCACGAGTTATGGGTAATATCGCGACATCAATCTTAGCTATAAATAATGTTAATTAGGATATTAATAAGATATTATACATTGATAATATTATTGTTGATGCCTATGACTATTAATGCGAATGAAATTGATTATATTTCAAATGATTTTAGAAACTCTAATATAGAAAATATTGATAAATTTTTCTTACAAAACCCTCAAAAAAAAAATGTAACTTTTGTACCAAAAGTTAAAGGAAAAAGTAGGTATAGTTTTTTAATATCAAAGGATGCGTATTATATATCGAAAAAACATGCAGATGCATCTGACCTATTTTATTTAAGTGAGCAAACCGACAATGGTCTGAAATTTCAGTCAAATAAATCAAAAAACATAGATATCGTTATATCAGAAAATAACTCAAGTCTGGTTTTAAACCAAAGTATTTTATCTAATATCAATGCAGATTAAT
>Ga0206125_10000775_pt1 | contig 39689 bp, 30 predicted proteins | sample Helgoland_Spring_4_FD_148598 | JGI IMG/M metagenome (GOLD analysis project Ga0206125, IMG submission 148598) | Pelagic subsurface seawater microbial communities from Kabeltonne, Helgoland, North Sea - Helgoland_Spring_Bloom_20160331_1 | ecosystem: Environmental > Aquatic > Marine > Epipelagic ... | reverse complement strand
TTTGCACCAAGCAAACATAAAATCTCTCCCTTTTTCACCTGAAAGGATAAATCTTTTAGGGCCGTAAAGTCACCATATTTTTTTGAAATATTTTTTGCTTTGATCATTTTTTAGTTATTTAACAAATATTTTTAATAAGCATATACTTTTTCAACCGGCCAATTATCATTATAACCATTTTTCCAATTGTCCTCAATTAATTCTTGATCTGAAGAGAGACAAGCATTGAGATCTGCTCTAATCTGTTTTTCGTCTAGTTGCTGGCCAATAAAAACCAGTTCATTTTTTCGATCGCCAAATTCTATATCCCAATTCTGTTCAATTTCGTCTTGATTTTCGATAAATGTAAGGTTTTGTATTCGTTTTTCAAAAGACATACTACCCCACCACACACCTGCACTATCTGCTTTTAAAGAACCTCCAGCTTGCCCCCAAATTAAAGCTTGTTCTGGTCTAGAGGCTATCCAAAACAACCCTTTACTTCTGATGATATTATGAGGAAATTTACTTTGTATATAATGCCAAAATCGTTCAGGGTCAAATGGTTTTTTACTCCGATAAACAAAGGAACTGATTCCATATTCTTCTGTTTCAAGTGTATGTTCATCTTTATTTAATTCCTCAATCCAGCCAGCACTCTGTTCCGCTTGTTCAAAATCAAAAAGACCCGTATTTAATATTTTTTTTGGTGAAATTTTACTGAAGGAAGATTCAATTATTCGAGCGGTGGGATTCAGTTTGTGTATCATCGCTTTTAATAGACCAAGATGTTCTTTAGTAACCAAATCTATTTTGTTTAAAACAATCACATTGGCAAATTCTACTTGGTCGGTCAATAAATTGACAATGGTTCGATCATCACCTTCTATATCTGTAAGCTTCCTATCAACTAACATTTGGGGACTCCCAAAATCCTTAAAAAAATTAAAAGCATCAACCACTGTTACCATGGTATCTACAAAGCTAAAACGAGATAGATCGATACCGTTTTCTTCATCTATAAATGAAAAAGTTTGAGCAACCGGAATTGGTTCGCTGATTCCGGTACTTTCGATGAGTAAATAGTCAAATCGATTTTCTTTGGCTAATCGTTCTACTTCAATCATTAAGTCTTCACGAAGTGTACAACAAATACAACCATTGCTCATTTCAACAAGTTTTTCATCAGTACGAGAAAGAATATTTTCGCTTTTTACGAGGTTAGCATCAATATTAACCTCACTCATATCATTTACAATAACAGCTACCTTTAGATTTTCTTTGTTATGTAAAACATGGTTGAGTAAGGTAGTCTTACCAGCTCCTAAAAACCCACTTAGTACGGTTACAGGTAATTTATTATCCATTTTTTTTCTTTTAAAAGACAAGCGCAAATTTAAGTATAATATTTTAATGCAACCCAGTTGCATTAAAATTATATCCGAAAATTTTAGCTATAAATTGTATTGCTATTAAACCAATGAGATAAAGCATTAAATAAAATAATTTAAAAATTTCGATGTAACCTTTGCTTCTCACAAATAATTATGGTAAGTTTGCGTTACATTAATAACTTAACAAAAAATAAATTAAAAAAATGAATCAAGAAATTATCATACCCCTATTTGGAATGGCTACAGGAATTATCATACCACTCGCGGTATTTATTTGGAAGTATCATGAGGGCAAAGGGCAACGAGAAACGGTATTAGAAATCGCGAAGCATTTGGATGATCCTACTAAAGTAGAGGAGTTGCTTCATATCTTCGAGGAGCGAAAAAAAGAACCTATTGATTATCGCAGGGGAGGTGTCATCACTATTTTTGTAGGATTGGGTATTTATGCACTCGGTTATTTCTCGATGGGGTCCTTTTTTGAAGGAATAGGACTTTTAGTTTTACTCATAGGGGTGGGTACAATGATCGCCGGATATTTATATCCTAATACGGGTAAAGAGCTGACGAATGCTGTAGAGGAATATGAAAAGAAATAGACTTGGGAAAAGATCATAAAAAACTTCTAAATAACCTCGAACAACTAAGAAAAGCTGCTGGTTTTACTCAGCAACAACTTTCTTTGGAAGCAGAAGTGTCTAGAAAAAGTATCAACGCCATTGAGAATGGTATCTATGTCCCCTCAACGGTCTTAGCTTTAAAAATTGCAAAAACAATTAATTGTAAGGTAGAAGACTTATTTATATTACCATAATTATTATTTAGAATATGTCTAAATAATTTTTTTTATTGCTCATTGGGATGTAATTTTACAACCCAATTAAAAATAATTAAGATTTGAGATACCCTACCAAGCGAGTTATTTTAGTAGCGCTTCTGTTAATGACTACCGGGATGTTATTAGAATTGTATTTGTTAGATCACTATGAAGACAGGTATCAATTAATACCACTGTTGGGGATTGCCATTGCTTTAGTAATGACGGTGGTTCTTAATTTTCGTTCCTCAAGAATGATTCAGCAACTTTTTAAATTGGTTTTGGTATTGATTTCACTAAGTGGTATTTATGGTGTTTTTTTACACCTGCAAGCTAATTTTGAATTTGAACAAGAAATCCATCCAACCGCGAGTACCTGGAGCCTTTTTTCGGAGAGTATTTCGGGAGCATTTCCCGCCCTTGCTCCGTTGAGCTTAATTATTTTAGCCCTAATTGGCTACGCTTATTTAACCCTTATAAATCAAAAAAAATGAAAAAATTAGTTACACTTTTAGTAGCAGCAATTGTCGTTGTTGCTTGTAATGAAACCAAAAAATCAGATGGTGAAGCACAGGCTGCCATGATTCAATCCGCCAAAGAAAAAGAAAAGGTTGAAAACGTAACATCTACAGTAGTTTTCAATGCCAACCTGGCAACGGAATCGGAGTTGGCTTCATTGGGACTCAGCGAGGAACTGGTCGCTAAAATTATAGCAAAAAGACCTTTTATATCGATGCTAGCGTTGGACGCAATGATGGATCCAACTTCGAAAGAAGGAGTGTATCAATACTTATTTGTTCCCTTTAATTTGAACACGACCGCCGAGAAAGATTTTAAAATGATTCCTGGAGTTGGTGACCGAATGGCCCACGAATTTGAAGAATACAGACCTTATACAAGTATCAAGCAATTTAAACGTGAAATGGCAAAATACGTAGACGAAAATGAGATTTCACGCTACTTAAACTATGTATTTGTTCCAGTAGAGCTAAACACAACTGCAGAGGATGATATCGAGTCGCTTCCTGGCGTTGGAAAACGAATGACTCACGAATTTATGGAATACAGACCTTATAAAAATCTAGAACAATTTAGAAAAGAAATTGGCAAATATGTAGATGCTAAAGAATTACTGAGGTTAGAGCGACTGGTTTATTTGAAAGAATAGTAGTTTTAGAAATAATTTTATATAACTTCTGTATGATAACAGAAGTTATATAAAATAGTTCTTTAAAGGGCTTATAGTTGTTTGTTCCAGAGTTTTTGAGTTCCCATTTTGTCCAGCTCCTTCGATGCTAAAAGACTAAATTCTAAAATTAATTAGAAGCTATATCTGGTGCTGATAGTTTTCCCCAAGTCTCTTCCAGTATTTTTATTTTATCAACTGCCCCAACTTGTTTTAGAATATTCATTACACTATTGTAGGCAGAATTCATAGCCCCTACAATCCAACCATGATGCACAGATACACATTCGCCGGCAATATTGAGGGCTCCGTTAAATTCGGGAGTTAATAAATCTGGATACATATATTTAAATTGTCCAGGTAAGAATAAGGCAAAAGCTCCTCCACCTGCGTATTCATTCCAAAACCAGGTTTTCGTTGTTTTTTCGGGATAATAGCCATCAAAATAATCATAAATATTAATTTCAGGGTACATAAATTGAATCCCTTTTAGGCATTCATTTACGCGTTCTTCATCGCTCAATGCTCCAAGTCTTTCTGCATCTTGAGCCCAAGTATAAATTTGGAGCACACCTTCTTCACTGTCATATCCGTAGGATGGATAAACAATTTGTCTAATTGGATGATCGGTGCTGGATACTCCGAGGCCTTTGTGTTCTCTTTTTCCTAATTCTATCCAAAATTGATGATTAAACCGAATCATTGCTTTAAACGAGGGCATATAATTCAATTCACGTATCGCTTTAGCTTTTGAGAACGAAAGTTGATCAAAAAATGAGGTTTTTAATGCTCCATTTAAATAAGCTCCCATGGGCAAGGTGCTGATGACAAATGGATAATTTTTTTCAATAGGTTTCATTTCTTTTCCAGAAGTTGATGTTTTTTCGACCGCTACTTTCATACCCCCATACCCTTTGTATAACGTTGAATCATATTCAACTTTCACCACTTTGTGGTTTAAAAATACACGTTGTTTTTTGATGGAGGGATTTCCTTTTTTTGGGACTGTTGATTTAACTTTTGGTACGGAGGGTGGTGCTTGAGCATCAGGTGTTAAGTTCGGAGGTGAATAGCCAAAATTTCCCTCTGCATTGGGTAACATACCAAGTTGTACTTGAGCAATCTGTCCATCAGTTGGGAGCACTCCATCTTTTAAATTTAAAATAGTTCTACAAGCCTCTGGTAAACGTTGCATTCCTTTATCTACCGTGAGCATGTAAATAGACGAGTCTTCAGGATCGTAGGGGTTTTTACTTCCATTCCAGTCGTATTGCGCTAAAACCATTTCAACAAAAGAGACTGAAAACATCCCTGTACCTGCATTAAGAGTCTCTAAAAAACTTACGACATCATAAGAAAGATGATCTGTTTTAGCGCCCATTTCTGGTTGGTAATATTCTTCTAGTTCTCCTAAGGTAAATGAATTTGTTAAATAGCCCCACATAGAATAGTTATCGTATTCCATTAATGTGTTGAACCCATCAGTAAACGATACGTCAATGGCTTTAAGAAATCGACCGATGACCTTTTCTAGAATTTTGTTTATGGGAAGGTAAGGCGCTCCCTTTTTTGGTTGGACAGCTGTTATCCAGACACTTTCGATATCCCCACCAGCCTCAACTCCAAAATTTAAATCATTTAAACTCGCATTTTGAACCTCTAAGGGAAATTTCATGTTATTGTAACGAAGCCTTTGAACAGGAGAATCATAATAAAACTTTCGCCAATGGACCGATTGATCAGTCAAATCATTTCTGTCTAAAACAGTATTTAATGCTAGCGATAAATGCTGAACCGATAACATATCTGACGAAAATTGAGGAAGTCTCATTCCTCCAATTTCACCATACAACCCTTTTTTATTGCTATCATTTTCATCATAATCTTCAGAATACCATGTTTTTAAACGACCACCAACCCTAGTTGATTTTTCAAATAGTTCAAATTCAACACCAATGGATTGAAGCATGAGGCCGGCATATAAACCTGCAACTCCTCCACCAATAATACCCACCACAGGTGCTGTTGCTTTTTCTGTGATTTGTGATTTTAACGCTGTATGAATCTCTCTATTTTGAAGGCGTTCTAGTTCTTTTGTATATTCTTGTCCATGATTAGTTATAATCCAATCTGCATAGGCTTTCCGGACCGATTTGGATGCTTTGTCATTTTCTGATTCACAAGAGTAGAAAAAACAACTGCTGATTATTAAAAACAAGAGGGCACCTATTTTATTTTTCATAAGAATTATTTTAGTTGTTCAAATATAAAAATAGTAATCTTTAATTAATTCTAAGTTTTACTTTCCATATTTTATTGGAAGCTTGAGATTTACCCTTGCCATAGCCCCCAGGATTGTTGACAAAGGATTCAATTCCTCCACAAAAAACACCAATCTCAATTTCTTCATTTCTTTTGAGTTTAGTAATATCAAATACATCGAGTGTAGCCCCTTCCAATCTATTTTTTGGATGGAGTACCATAAATGCTTCAGCACCAAAGAAATTCTCAGAAGGAATAGGAGGCTGAGCCATAGTTGAATAGGTACTTTGATTCTTATTAAAGGTTCTTGTTATGGTGGAAATTCTGTTGGTAAAAACATCTTTATTTTCAGAGCCAATTCCTCCAATTATAGTAGTATAAACAGTATTAGTATTGCTATCGACTACGACAAAGCTTGGAGCCGAGTAAAAATTGGCATACTGCTCAAAACTGGAATCTATTAAATAGGTTCCATTTTTGTATATATATATGGGCCACTTCCAAGATCCATTGGGGTCCACACTTTTTATTTTATTATCAGGGGATGTAAATACACCGGCATACATCGCTAATCCCTCTTCCCATTTGTCATGAGTGTCTATATAAACACTTGGGGTTACCGGTAAATCTCTTCTTCTGAATTGAGTAGAATCGTCTGCGAATCCATCTGATATTTTCGTATGATTGGTTAGTTCGAGCCTATTATCGCTTTCTGATAGTTGAAAACGGTGAATGGAATTAAGATATTCTTGGCTTGTAGGAGTGATGGTATTATCTTTTTTTATAGAAAACATGCCTTTGTAAACGTGACCACCCGCTAGATAAAAGTAATCGTCTAGTTTATAAAGTTCTCCACCGGTAGCTCGAGCAGCTTCATCATAGCCATAAATGATATTTTGATTGACCTCTTCATCAGAAGCTTTATTGACAATTGATGAAATCAATCCTTCCACATCTATCCGAGCAATATCAGCATAGGTTTCGTACCTTTCAAATAGATTTTCGTAGGGTATAGAGTCGTTTTCACCATAACCTCCCGTAAGATACAAGTAGTTTTTATCTTGAAAAGATTGTAAGTTGGTCGCTTTAAAAAGTAAAGAACCCGGAGCTTTTATTCTGTCAACTGGATAAGAATATCGTTTATCTTGAGCATAATCATACACCCAAATGGTATCGTTAAAATTTCGGATTGGAAAGGACTTTTCCTCATAATTATCACCACCAAAATTATGCATTCCATTGGTTCTACCTCCGATGATGAGCCATTGGTTAGCATCGGAACTTTCTGCTAATACAAATGATTGTAAATTGGGGAAATGATATTTGTCTTTAACTTCTTCCAGTGAAACGATGAAGGATTTAGTTGAAAAACTTCCTCTGTAATGTGAACAGGAAGCAAGTGTAAAAATAAAAATAGCAAGGGTGAAATAATAGAATGGTTTCATGATTTTGTTTTAAGTTTTTTGGTGGTATTAGTTTAGTATTAGGGACTAAAGAGACACTAATAAGTTTCATTAAGAGCTAATTCAAAATCCAAATTTATCAGCTCTTATTTTTTTATAATTTTTTTGATAGGTTTCTATAATAGCCTCCTTTGGTTCAATTTTTATTGACTTGCCCCAAGCTTTGGTGTTTTTTGTTTCGTTAAAAGAAACATTGTTGAGTGTCCAAAATTGTAACTCAAAGATGATAGGATATAAATCAATCCCTCGATCTGTTAAATAATATTCTTTTATTTTTTTGTCTCTTATGTTTCTCTTGTAGTTTATCACCTCTAAACTTCTAAGTTTTTTTAACCGATCTACTAAAATATTGGAGGAAATTTGTTCGTCATTATTGAGAAATTGTGAAAAGGTATTTTTTCCTCTAAAGAGATCGCGAACAATGATGAGTGACCAACGGTCTCCTAGAAGGTCAAGAGACACTTTACAGGCGCAAACAGCTTCTGCATCAGAATGAGTATAGTTAATTTTATTCATCTCAATAAAATCATAGTTTAGCAAAAGTAATGAATTATTTTTAACATTTTATTTATTTATTTATCTTGCATGGAGTCTAATATAAATCAAAATGAAGAAAAGAGAATTTTTGAAAAGCATATCCATTGCTGCTATGGGTATCCCCTTTATTAATACATCCATTGCTTCAATTTTTGGAGCTAATAATAAGCTTACCTCAAAACAAATTGTTAAAGCGGCTATATATCCTCCAATAGGTGTAATGCGAGTTGGAAATAGTATAGATGAATTTTTTATTGGCCCTTTGGTCGATGAACCTAAAGTAAAAAAAGATAGTTATGCTTACAGAGATCAAACAGGTGCTTTAAAGCGCCAGGCTGCACAATTCAGAATTTACGGATTGAATGCAGCAGGAGAGGCTGTAAAAGAGTTAACTATGGAAAATTCGTCAATAACGTGGTGTTCACAATTAGCTAATCAAAAGTCTTCCTGGTATCAATTTCAAATTGCTATGGATATACCAGATGCTTTATCACCAGAAATACCACCTTCACTCCTAAGAAATATTAACACAAAAAACCGAAAAAATCTTATTATAAACGGTCAATCTCATAAAATTTCTAAAACTAATGTAACCAAAGGAAAGGTTTTTGAAGGCACTTTTTTTACAAAACCAGTTTATTTAGGTGAAATGAGAACAGATAAAATAGGGCGACTTTTGATGTTAGGTGGGCGTGGAGTTTCTGCTAGCAACGATGGAAATATTGCAATTACTTTTGCTAATAATGAAGGTTGGCATGATGATATTTCTGATGGTCCTGTTACCGCTGAGGTCAATTATAAAGGGCAAGTACTTGAAGTGGACCCTGCTTGGGTAATTTGTGCCCCACCGGATTATGCTCCTATGCAAAAGTCGGTAAGAACAATGTGGGATTTAATGCGGAGTGTAGCGGTTGAAGCCAAGATGATGGATGCTCCAGAGAAACCGTCTTTTAAAAAGGATATACTACCTATTTTTGAACGAATGACAAATTTACAATGGGTAAATGCTGGATTTGCAGCTGCATTTGGATGGGGAGGAAAATTTAATTACACCAGCCTAGAGTGGATTGAAAAATTAAATGATCCTTCTGCAGCAAACATAGAAATGCGCCGAACTATTTCTAATAATTTTCGTCGATATGAAGACTCGGGGGCTGAAGCTCCACAATTGTGGCCATGGATTTATGGTGATGCAGTATCAATTCCAACGAAAGGATCAGTAAGACAACACGCTACCCTTTCTAAACTACAGCTTTCGTTTTTAGATCAATGGGTGGATGGAGATTTTCATTCAGATTTTAATGGTTTTGAGGATAACTCATCAAAAACTATCGACGATTACCCCATACATGAACAGCCAGATATGCTTACAAAAGCAGCCATGGATTTTTGTTTAGCAGATGCTTTTCATCCTGGTTGTGAAATGACTTGGCCAGTTAGAAGTTCTGGAATGTATATGGCTCCTTTTAGACTTAAACATGCTCCAAAAATGCCTAAAACAGATTATAATTATTATGGGTCTACCTTAGACAGAAGTGTTTTGGGAATGTCTTCTGGACCACTTCTAGGTGGACAGGTTGCAGGAGGTATAACCCGTTGGATGGCGGTACCTTGGCAGACCGATACAGCAAGTTGCCGGGACGGTTATTCTACGGATTATGATCCTTACTTGCCGACCTTTTGGCCGGCGAGAGTTCCGAATAATATTTTAGGTAAAAAGCAATACGATCGAGTTCTTGATTCAAATTTATCGGAAGAAGATCGGAGAATAGCATTTTCTGACCGCTATTTTTGGCTTGATGACCTTCCATTAAATGGAGAAGTACCGTCGCAAACAAATCAAATTAATGCGATGATAAATTATTTTGATAAGTTAGCTGTGGTGCAATACAGAGAGGGCGTCCAAGCTAGTTTGAATTTTCCTCCAAACATGCAAATTGGAGTAGTTCCTAGCCCAATGCAAGAAGCATTTCTCTTAACGGCAACTCTAAAAGAAGTGAATACGTTATTAAATACTGAGGAATTAAATGAGGAAGAGCGGCAACTCCTTGAAAAAGCACTAAGCCATTGTTCTGAAAAAGGGTTACTTGATGAGCTTTTATTGATGACAAAGGCAAAAGATCAATTACTTCAATTAATTGCAAATGAAGTTACCGAAAATACCCAAATTATGAAACCTGTCAACAGCCTATTGGGCTTAATCGCTTCAAAAATGCACAAAGCTTCAGGAGTAAAAACATCCGATCATCTCCGAAAAGAACGTTCTGAAACTGGAGTTCCAGAGCGATTGATTCGTTTTCAACGTTATATCCCAGAATAGAATTTGTCCAATTTAAAAACAGACATTTTGATAGTAGGAGGAGGCATCGCTGGTTGTATTGCGGCCATTTCTTTAATAGAATTTTACGAAGTAACTTTGATTGATAAGCTAGCTATACCTAAAGAAAAAATTGGTGAATCTTTAGCTCCTGCTGCGCAACGAATCCTAAAAAAACTAAATTTATTAGATGATTTAGAACAGGAAACAGATTTTTTGTACAAAAAAAATATGGGAATGCAATCTTATTGGGGAAGTAATCAGGCACATATTATGGATCATATGAGAAATCCTGATGGTTTTGTTCTTAATTTAAACAGAAAAGCATTCGAAGAATTTTTACGCAACGCCGCTGAAAAACGTGGTGTTCAATGCCTTTGGAATACAAAATTACAACGCAGTTCGTTGGAGTCTGAATGGAATATTCAAATTAAATCAAATGACTCAAAAAAAGAACCCGTAAACATTAAAGCTTCATACGTAATTGATGCCAGCGGAAGACGGTCTCATTTTGCAAGAGGTGTTGGAATCAAGCGCCAAATAGTAGACAAATTAATGGCATGTTGGATTTCATTACCAAATAAAGAAGAAAATACGATGAGTACAATTACCGCAAGTGAAAACGGTTGGTGGTATAGTGCTATTGTTCCAAACAATAAGCGTATTATAGCGTTTCATACAGATTCAGATTTAATTGACAGAAATCGGTTTAATACATTAGAATCATTTTTAGATTTGGCTCGAGAGAATAAGGAAATTTCTCGTTTAATAACAGTAGATCAAAGTACCATAAAATTACATGGCACTGTTGCTGCAAACTCCACGTTATTAGAGCAAGTTTCAGGATCGAGATGGGCTGCGATAGGGGATGCCGCTATTAGCTTTGACCCACTTTCATCTCAAGGTATGTTTAATGCTATGGCTAGCGCTATGCAATTAAAAGAATTGATTGGAGAATTCGGATTTAGTGATGAACTTATAAAAAAGCATCTGCAACAAACACATCAAATTTGGAACCATTATTTAGATCATAAACATATTTTCTATCAAGCTGAAAAACGATGGGAAAATACTGAATTTTGGAAAAGAAGACATTTGTAACTTTATAAATTAATTATCAAATTTCTTCAATAAAGCAGGTAAATAGAAGATGTCTGTAATTAAAGCAATCGCTACCGTCACCGCACAAAGCAATCCAAAATCTCTGACGGATGGTACAGCGCTTGAGGCTATAATTAAAAAGCCTGCAACCAATGCAATTGTAGTTGAAAATAAAGCACCTCCTGTATAATGCATCGCACGATTCATACGCTCTTCAGCTGAGCCCTGAACTTGGTTACTTTTTCTGTATTTATAAACCAAATGAATAGTGTCATCCATTGCAATCCCTAACATTATCGGGGTAATCATTGCTGTTGTAACATCAAGCGGGATATCTAAAAGGGTCATCAATATTGCTAAAATTGTTAGAGGTAATAAGTTAGGAATCAAGACTAAAATGGTAGTGCGTAGGTTTTTTATAAAAATTAGCAAGCACATAAATGCCACAAAAAAGGCTGCAAAAAAGGATTTGAATTGGGTTTCTAGAATAAAATTATTTAGCTGAGCAAAAACAACAGCAAACCCATTAATCTTGAGTCGGTAATCATTCGTGTTAAAAGAGGATTCAAAAGCTATTTTTACATCATCTAACACTTGATTAAGTTGTGATGTACGACCTTCCATGAGCGTTAAGGTAAACCCTGCGGTCGTCAAATCTTCGGAGAACAATTTAAAAAAACTATTGTCCTTTACATCAACTCCAGAAAGTGTACTTTTCAACTCCTCTTCAGATACATTCGATGGGAATAAAACGGGGGTACGTTTTTCTAGAAACTGTTTGATATTAACCACTGAAACAGGATTAGAAATAAATGTATTGAGCTCTAATTTTTTTTGAAATTTCTCTAGGCATTTTAGCGCTTCTTTATTTAAAATAACATCACCGTTAGACGTTGAAATGTTTATTTGTAAACGGTTACTTCCTCCGAGTTCTGCCTCTACAGCCCGTAAATCTTGCTTTGCCTTTCCTTCGGCTAAAAGATTACGAGAATTTGTATCTATTTTAATTTGAAAAATAGCATAAAAACCAATTAATAAAATAGCGGTAAAGCTAACAATTATGGTACGCTTATAATCCCAAGTTATTCGATTTAACCAGTGAATAAATGCTCGTTGATTCCAACGTTTTAAGCTTAGTAAGGGCTTTGCTTTTTCAAAATTTAAATTCATATAACTGAATCCAATGATGGTAATAATATACACAAGAATAAAGCTGATGACTAAACCTATACAAGTAAAAACGCCCATGTTTTTAAAAGCAGGTAATGGTGATAAGTACAACGCAAAATAACCAACAAATGTGGTAAGGGTTGTATAAAAGCACGGCGTTATACTCTTGCGGATCGCTACTGCTAGTAAGTCAACTTTAGCCAATGTATTGTTTGCCAATCCCTCTTTGTGATAAATGTTGATAATGTGTACAGCATCGCTAACGCTATACACCATTAGGATGGTTGGAATAAGCATTGATATCATATTTAATGCAAAGCCTAGTGAGGTAATTAGCCCAAAAAGTAAGCTTATGGGGATCGCAACCGATAATAAGGATATGATTAAATAGCGCTTACTAGGCAATAAAAACAGTAACATTATGGTGATTACCACAATCGTTAACACTCCAAAGATTAAACTCTCCTTATAAATTCCTTTGCTATATGCCTCATTTAAAACTGGAGGTCCAGTTAGATAGTGATGCTCATAAAGGGTTTGAATCACTGTTCTTATTTCTTCAGCAATGACTTGTCGCTCTTCTTCGACCGTAGATGTTGGGTTAAGTTGAATATAAAAAAACTGATTTTTATAATCTTTGGTAACTAATTGAGAAGTAATATTTGGTAATTTCGAGAACAGACTTTTTAGCCCTTTTTCACTTCGCTTTGAATTATACAAGCCATCAAAATTGAGGGAGTTGTTTGCATAGATGGGATACTTAGCTTTAGCTAAACTAAACGATGTTTGTACATAGGGTAATGCCTCAATGCGTTGGTGTAACTCTTTTAATGATGTGACCTCTGTTTTACCAATGGCATTTTCCACCGGTAACATCGCAATAAAAATTTCATCGGAACCGAAATTTTGCTGATAATCGATATAAGCACGATAGCTTGGATCATCTTCCAAAAACCAGATGCCAAGCGAATTATCAACGCTTAATTTAGTTACCGTATGATATCCGGATAAGCCCATAGCAACAGTCAAAACAGCCATAATTGCTATTCTGAATTTGATAATTCTTGCTATGATTTTTCTTAATGGTTCCATATATATTATCGTAAAAGCATTCTAATTGCTCTAGGAAAATCAGCTAGATCAAATATCCGCTAATTTTGGATTTTGTACTAAAAAATATTCCCTAAAATAAAATTTATTTTAGGGAATAATGCCGTGGAGCCGGGGAGATTCGAACTCCCGTCCAAACAGACAATAATAGGGATTTCTTCATGTTTAGTTTTCAATTAAATTTTCGACCAATTGCCGGTTGAAAACGACCAACGCATGGCTTATCTTTAATTAGAGTTTCGCAAATACATCAAAGCACTATACTTACTAGGTCTACTTTTACGAAGTCTCTATATCGATTGCCGTAAACCAAGGCGCTCGAGAGACTTCCTGCTTGCCCGCCTTGCGGGCCGAGGCATTATCCTACTATAATTCGGATTATGCAGCTAGGGCGTAGTTATTCTCGCCGTTTAAATTGTGAAATATGATATTTACGAGCTATATCCCAGCGCTCGACATGCTTACCTTACCATTAGACCCGCTGTCAAAACCAGTCGGCCCCATAATTTGTTTAATAACAAAGGTTGAATTTCAATGAACAGTTACAAAAATCCATTTTGTAAAAGGAAGACAAAGATATAATAATACTTGTATCTTTGAGGACCTTAATTAAAAATTCAAAATCTAGATTTAATGCCTATAAAATTTGCCCTGATAAAAGAACGAAAATCCCCTCCGGATAGAAGGGTTGTTTTTTCTCCAAAAAAATGCCGAAAACTTTTAGAAACCTTTCCAGATGCAACTATGGTAGTGGAGAAAAGTGAGGTACGGGTATTTGACGATGATTTATATGAAAAAGAAGGTATAGAGCTCGCTAACGATCTCCGTAATTGTGATGTTATGTTGGGAGTTAAAGAGGTTCCGATACCGGCGTTGATTCCTCATAAAAAATATTTTTTCTTTAGCCACACCATCAAACAACAACCCTACAACAGAGCACTTTTACAAGCAATATTAAAAAATAAAATAGAGCTTTACGATCACGAAACCATCGTCAAAGAAAATGGTGCCCGTCTTATTGGTTTTGGAAGGTATGCGGGTTTAGTGGGAGCTTATAACACTTTCAGAGCGCTCGGTTTTCGGGATGATTTATTTAACTTACCAAAAGTTGAAAATTTAGTAGACTTAGCTAGCATGAAACTTGAACTCGATAACATTAAATTACCAACAATTAAAATAGTATTGACCGGGACTGGAAAAGTAGCCCAAGGTGCTAAAGAAATTTTGGACTATTTAAAAATAAAGGAAGTATCCGTCTCCGACTATCTAAACGAAAAATTTAACGAAGTGGTTTTTTGTCAAATAGATGTTCAAGATTACAATCGACCTAGCGACGGAAGTGTATTTAATAAAAATAAATTTTTTAAGGATCCAACTGGTCATGAGAGTAATTTTATGCGTTTTGCAAAAGTGACCGATATGTTTATTGCGGGTCATTTTTATGGCGATAACGCTCCTTACTTATTTACAAGAGAAGATGCCAAACATCCAGATTTTAAAATAAATTTAATAGGTGATATTTCCTGCGATATTGACGGCCCCGTTGCCAGTACACTTAGAGCTTCCACCATTGCAGATCCTTTTTATGCCTACGATCCCCAGTGTGAAAAAGAAGTGGCTTTTAAAACCAAAAATAGCATTACTGTTATGGCGGTAGATAATCTTCCATGCGAATTACCAAAAGATGCTAGCGAAGGTTTTGGAACAATGTTTTTTAACCAAGTTCTACCCGCTTTTTTTAATGATGATAAAGACGGAATTCTCCATAGAGCAAAAATAACGACCGCTGAAGGAACACTTACCGATCGATTTTCTTATTTACAGGAGTATGTTGATGGTCAGCAATCATTGTAATAAAAAACACTGAATTTTTTAGGATTTTTCAGAAATAGTAGTATCTTTATATTGCTTAATTAATTGGGGAGTTAATGAAAGCGATTATTTAAAAAAAGGGTTGTGTAAAAACAACCTTTTTTGCTTCCTACTCTTTTTAAATCAAAACTTGTTTGGTAACGATTAACTAGAGCTTTGTAATCGTTTTTCGGATGGCAACAAGATCCTTGAGTAACTTCTCTAAATATTTTATATCTAGCATATTAGCCCCATCACTTTTTGCGTTGGCAGGATCAAAATGAGTTTCTAAAAATAAACCGTCGACCCCAACTGCAACTCCAGCTCTAGCTAAGGTACCTATCATATCGGGTCTTCCGCCAGTGACGCCACTTGTTTGGTTGGGTTGTTGTAAGCTGTGAGTGATGTCTAAGATCGTAGGCGCAAATTGTTGCATCGTAGGAATTCCGCGATAATCCACCAGCATATCTTGATAACCAAACATGGTACCGCGATCAGTAATAGTTACTTGTTGGTTACCACAATCCAGTACTTTTTGTACCGCATGTTGCATACTTTCAGGACTCATAAACTGCCCTTTTTTTAGATTGACCACCTTACCTGTTTTAGCGGCAGCTACCACCAAGTCTGTTTGTCTTACTAAAAAAGCAGGAATTTGTAATACATCTACATAGGGTGCTGCCAATTGAGCATCACTAACTTCATGGATATCAGTAACGGTAGGGATATTAAATTTTTCTGATACTTTTTTTAATATTTCTAATGCTTTTTCATCACCAATTCCCGTAAAACTATCAATTCGACTTCGATTTGCTTTTTTAAAACTGCCTTTGAAGATAAAAGGGATTTCAAGAGCATCGGTAACGGTCATTATTTTTTCGGCGATTTGCATCGCCATTTCCTCACCTTCAATAGCACAAGGTCCAGCCAATAAAAAGAAGTTGTTACTACGGGTATGTTTTAATTTTGGAATTAAATCGAGATTCATATATTGTTATTAGAGCTACAAAGATAGGATAATAATGGTTTAAAATAATCATTCCGCATATTGTGTTATAATCGAATAAGAAACACTATTTTTGCACCCTCTTAAAAAGATAGTCGTATGAAAATCAAAAACATCGCCATTATTGCGCACGTAGATCACGGTAAAACCACCTTGGTAGATAAAATTATGCACCACTGTAGTTTGTTTCGTGAAAATGAAAATAAGGGAGAACTTATTTTAGACAATAATGATTTGGAGCGGGAACGAGGAATTACCATTACTTCTAAAAATGTTTCTGTAGTATACAAGGACACCAAAATAAATATTATTGACACCCCAGGTCACGCCGATTTTGGTGGAGAAGTAGAACGTGTATTAAATATGGCAGATGGCGTACTATTATTAGTAGATGCTTTTGAGGGACCGATGCCACAGACACGATTTGTATTACAAAAAGCAATCGATTTAGGTTTAAAACCTTGCGTAGTGGTTAATAAAGTAGATAAAGAAAATTGTACTCCAGATGAGGTGCATGAGGCGGTATTCGATTTAATGTTTGAATTAGGAGCGGAAGAGTGGCAGTTGGATTTCCCAACCGTATACGGTTCCGCAAAACACAATTGGATGAGTGACGATTGGCAAAATCAAACCGATACCATTGAACCTTTATTAGAAATGGTATTGGAGCATATTCCTTCTTTTGAAGCTGAGGAAGGAAATGTACAAATGTTAATCACCTCTTTAGACTACTCCTCTTTTACCGGAAGAATTGCAATTGGAAGATTACACCGAGGTACTTTAAAAGAAAATATGCAAATCTCTCTGGTGAAACGTGATGAGAGTATTGTAAAAACTAAAATTAAAGAACTGCACACTTTTGAAGGTTTAGGAAGAAAAAAAGTTGCCGAAGTAAAAGCCGGAGATATTTGTGCTTTGGTAGGCTTAGAAGGTTTTGAAATAGGCGATTCTGTTTGTGATATTGAAAACCCAGAGAGCCTAGCTACCATAGCAATTGATGAACCTACCATGAGTATGTTGTTCACAATTAACGACTCTCCTTTCTTTGGAAAAGATGGGAAATTTGTAACCTCTAGACATATTAAAGAACGTTTAGAAAAAGAATTAGAAAAGAATTTAGCCTTAAGAGTCGAGCAAACAGGAAGTGCCGATAAGTTTATGGTATTTGGCCGTGGTGTATTGCACTTATCCGTATTAATCGAAACCATGCGTAGAGAAGGCTATGAATTACAAATTGGTCAGCCACAAGTTATTATCAAGGAAATTGATGGAAAAAAATGTGAACCAGTAGAGGAGTTAACTATAGATTTACCAGAGAATGTAAGTGGAAGAGCTATTGACATGGTTACGATTCGTAAAGGTGAAATGCAAAGCATGGAGGCAAAAGGAGAGCGAATGATTTGCAAATTTATAATCCCTTCTCGAGGAATTATAGGTTTACGTAATCAATTATTAACAGCTACAGCCGGTGAAGCGATTATGACGCACCGTTTTTTCGAATATCAGCCTTTAAAAGGGGGAATTCCTGAACGATTAAATGGAAGTTTGGTTTCTATGGAAAACGGAAAAGCAATTCCGTATTCAATAGATAAGTTACAAGATCGAGGAAAATTCTTTGTGGATCCAGGAGAAGATATCTATGAAGGACAAGTTATAGGTGAGAATACCCGTCAAGATGATATGGTGGTAAATATTACCAAAACTAAAAAATTAAGCAATGTGCGTTCGTCTGGTGCCGATGATAAAGCCAGGATTGTCCCTGCGATAAAATTTTCACTAGAGGAGGCGCTAGAATATATTCAAAAAGATGAGTATGTAGAGGTCACTCCAAGTCATTTAAGATTGAGAAAAATCTATCTCAAAGAAGTTGATCGGAAAAGAAATAAACTATAACATTTAAAAAAAGGGATTTATTAATTAAATCCCTTTTTTTATAATATTCTAGCTGTTTTTTTGTTGTACTTACTTATGTGGTAGGCGAAAGTTTACTAAAATAAAAATTATAAGTAGATTTACAGTTCAATAATGATTATAAACAAACACTTTTTTTGTGTATAAAGTATCTAGATATACTGCTGAAGATAAAATAGAATGGGATCGTTTTATAGCCACTGCTAAAAATGCTACTTTTTTATTTCAAAGAGATTTTATGGACTATCATCAAGATCGTTTTGAAGATTTTTCATTGATGATCTATAAAAATGAAAAATTATATGCATTGCTTCCGGCAAATAAAAAAAACGAGGTGATATACTCACATCAGGGACTTACCTATGGTGGGCTCCTCCTCAATAACTCAGCCAAACTAAAACAAACTTTTGAAGCGTTTAAAGAAATAATAAAATTTCTCTTCGAAAACGGAATCCTAAAACTAGAGGTACGATTAATACCTCCCTTTTATAACAAACTTCCTTCGGACGAACTTGAATATTTATTTTTTAAGACAGCAGCTAAACTAATAAAACGTGATGTAGTGATGTTAATTGATTATTATAATCAGCTACCTTTTCAAAAAAATAGAAGAGAGGGTATTAATAAAGCCAAACGAAAAAAATTAGTGATCAAGACCGATGATAATTTTGAATTGTTTTGGAATGAAGTACTAATTCCCAATCTTTCATCAAAATACAATACAGCTCCCGTTCACTCGCTAAAGGAGATTAACTACTTAGCCAGTAAATTCCCAAATCGTATTCGTCAAGTAAATGTTTATCAAGACGACACAATTGTAGCTGGAACTACTGTTTTTTTAACAGATCAAGTAGTACATCCACAGTACGTTTCAGCAAAAGCCAACAAAAATGAGTTGGGAAGCTTGGATTTATTGTACGACTTTATCATCCAAGAATTCAAAGAAAATAGAAACTATTTCAGTTTTAATACCTCCAGTGAAGAAAATGGAGAATTACTTAATGAGGGTTTACTGTTCTGGAAAGAAAGTTGTGGGGCACGTCCTCATGTTTTTAACAATTACGAAATTAATACAGAAATTTATCAAACACTTGAATTTAAAACCACATGATTCCTTTTTTAAATTTACATAAAATGAATCATCGATTCGAAGAGGAATTTAAACACAAATTCACTGATTTTTTAGCTACTGGATACTATGTTTTAGGATCCAATGTCAAATCATTCGAAAAAGAATTTGCTGCTTTTTGTGGAACGAAATACTGCATAGGTGTTGGAAACGGCTTAGAGGCACTCCGATTGATTCTCGAGGGCTACAAAACCCTTGGAAAATTAAAAAATAAGGATGAGGTTTTGGTTGCATCAAACACCTATATAGCTACCATTCTTTCGATAAAGCAAGCGGGTCTAAAGCCAATCTTGGTGGAGTCTGAAGCTACTACGTTTAATTTTAATTTAGAAGCTATATCGCGTTCAATTAGTAATAAAACCAAGGCAATTCTTCCGGTACATCTGTATGGACAATTAGCTCCAATGGAGGCGATTAAAAAAATTGCCGTTGATCATAATTTGTTAGTAATTGAAGATGCCGCACAGGCCCACGGCGCAATAGCAAATACAGGACATTTAGCTGGTAATCTGGGAGATGCCGCAGGATTTAGTTTTTATCCAACTAAAAATCTAGGAGCATTGGGAGATGCTGGAGCTATTACTACCAACGATCAAGAATTAGCTGAGGTTATCCGAAAATTAAGAAATTACGGATCTTCCTCTAAATATGTAAACGACTATATCGGTTTTAACTCGAGATTAGATGAGGTCCAGGCTGCTTTTTTAAGAGTAAAATTACCTTATCTAAAGGAAGATAACAAAAGAAGGCAAGAGATAGCACAACGGTATATCAATGAAATTCGCAATCCAAAGATTAAACTACCAACCGTCATTAATAACAAGGGGCATGTTTTTCATTTATTTGTAATCCAGATTTCTAATAGAGAAGCAATGATTGCTCATTTGACAAAAAACCAAATTGGCTATTTAATTCATTACCCTATTCCGCCTCACCAACAAGAGGCCTTTGTGGATTTTTCTAATTTAAATTTTCCTATAACCGAAAAAATTCACCGACAAGTTCTAAGTATTCCAATAAGCCCTGTTCTGAAAAACGATGAGGTTCAAAAAATAATTGAAGTCCTAAATTCTTTTTAATTTGAAAATCCCTAAAGTTTTAAGAGAAAATTTATTATTGAAGATGACCTCGTTGAATGCGGCTGTTATTAGTATTCGATTGGTAATTTCTCTTTTTATTCAGCGTTTTCTTGCAGAATTAGTTGGAGAAGAGGGAATTTCTAAAATAGGACAACTTCGAAATTTTACGGTTTTATTAACCGCTACCTCCACAGGGGGTATTTTCAACGGGGTTACAAAATACGTCTCCGAATTTAAAAACGATCAAGAGCAGTTGCAAAAAATGTTTTCTACTGCCTTTGTGTTCACTACCATTGGGATTGCGGTAACTTCTTTGATGCTCTTTTACCATGCGACTTTTTTAAGCCATTATTTGTTTGGTACTGAAAATTTCGAATACTTACTTAAACTGTTAGCAGTGATTGTTCCATTTATTGCAACTTACCGAGTTTTTAATGGAGTGGTTCATGGTTTATCCAAGTATAAAAATTTCGCAAAAATTGATTTAATCAGTTATTTATTGGGAGCTGTACTCTTGATAATCTTTTTATTTAATTATAATATAAATGGGGCTTTAATAGCGATTGCAGTAACACCCATCTTACAGTTTTTGGTTTTATGTTATATTTTTTTTAAAACCTTAAAAGAATATGTTCGCTTTTCGAAGTTGAGTTTTAAGATTCCATATGCTAAAGAGCTACTGGCATTTACGTTAATGTCTTTTGTGTCTACCGGTTTATTGAGCTTTGTTGAAATTGATATTCGAACTATGATTCGTAATAGAATTACAGAAGCAGACTCTGGAATATGGACAGCAATGACCTTTATTTCCAAAAATTACATGGTTTTTTCAGCGTCAATTTTCTCCTTATATGTGATTCCTAAATTTGCTAGTATCCATACTAAAAAAGGATTTATTTTAGAATTGAAAACGATCTATAAAACCTTACTTCCTTTATTTGGAATAGGGATGCTATTGGTTTATGTTTTTAGAGACTATGTCATTTTATTTATTTACCCAGATTTTACTGCGATGTCCCCCTTATTTAAATGGCAACTAACCGCAGATTTTATAAAATTAGCAACCTTGGTTTTGAGTCATCAATTTATTGCAAAAAAAATGGTTAGAAACTTCGTATTTACGGAGATTTTATCCTTGGCTTTATTTTATTTTTCAGCACGTTATTTGATCAATTTTTATGGTATTGAAGGCGTAGTTATGGCTCATTTAGTTCGATCAATTGTCATGCTTCTGGTTGTGTTTTATTTAGTATTTAGATATTTTAATATACAAAAACTTTCTCAGCGTAGTGAGCGATAACCAACAATCATATCGAAAAGTATTAAACGCGACCTCTCTTTTTGGAGGAGTTCAAGTGATTAATATTATTATTTCGTTAGTGCGTTCAAAAGTAATAGCCTTATTGATTGGCCCTATTGGTATGGGGATTTCAAATTTATTGCTAACCACTATGGAGCTAATAAATGGACTTACTAATTTAGGTTTAGAGCGAAGTGCTGTTAAAGATATCTCATTAGCGAATACTAATTCAAATTCGAAAAGTGTCGCTAAAACTATTAGTATTCTAAAGAAATTGGTGTGGTTGACAATAACCATAGGAATTATTTTAATGATCGCATTATCTCCTTGGTTAAGTGAAATGGCATTTGGTAATAAAGATTATACCATTTCATTTATATGGATATCTATTGCACTTTTATTTAAGCAATTATCAAGCAGTCAATTAGCAATTTTGCAAGGTTTAAGAAAGCTTCAATACCTAGCTAAAGCAAACCTTTTAGGGAATTTTATTGGTTTATTAATTACTCTTCCTTTGTATTATTTTTTTAGAATTGATGCCATCGTTCCCGCAATTATAATTGCAACTTTTATGAGTTTTATCTTTACTTATTATTATTCTCAAAAATTAGATATTGCACCAGTAGCTATTTCAAGAAAAGAAGCTGTTTCAGAAGGTAAAGGAATGATTAACCTAGGTGTCATGCTTAGTTTGAGTAGTATGATCACCTTATTGGTTGCTTATATCATTCGAATTTATATCGGTTCGTCTAACGAAACTGAAGAATTAGGCTTAATAGACGTAGGTTTATATAGTGCAGGTTTTGTCATTCTTAATTCTTATGTGGGTATAATTTTTAATGCTATGGGAACAGATTATTTTCCTAGGCTTTCTGAAATTGCTAATGATATAATTAAACTAAGAAAAACAGTATTAGAACAAGCAATTGTTGCTATATTACTTATTACACCTATCATAGTAGTGTTTTTGGCATTTGCTCCATTAATAATTGTAATTTTATATTCTAATGAGTTTTCCCCTATTGTTGCTATGGTTACTTGGGGAATCTTGGGAATGATTTTTAAGGCTGTTTCCTGGTCTATGGGGTATATGATCATTGCAAAAGGAGACTCGAAAGTTTTTATTAAAACAGCCATAGGGTTTAATGCTATTTTGCTTTTAATTAATATAGTAGGATATCATTACGGTGGTCTAGAAGGAATTGGAATCAGTTTTTTTATCTATTATATCATTCATTTTATTACGATACGAATTATTACGTATTACCGATATGATTTTTATTTTGAAAAAGGTTTCTATAAAATATTTACTTTTACGGTAATTATGTGTTTAATTGCATTTTTAATTACTTTTATTTCAATTCCAGTTTTAAAATATTTATTAATGACTGGTATTATTATAGTATCTTGTCTATATTCATATAAGCAATTAGATAAAAAAATAGGACTTAAAGATTATTTAGCTGGGATTTTTAAGAGAAAGAAATGATTTATTTTTTAAAAAAAATATATAGAAATTTTAGAAAAAAGAATAAATTCTTTTGGTCTGTTAACTGGTTAAAAACCTATTATTTTAACTATAGAATGTTTCCGTTTGCAATCGCAAGAAAATTACCTGTCTTTTTTTACGGAAAAGTAAAATTATCTAGTTTGAAAGGAACTGTAGCTATTGATGCTCCCATTAAAAAAGCGATGATAGGTTTTGGACAACGCTATGAATTGGTTTCACAATCAAAAAAAACAGCTCAATTGTTTCTTGACGGGACTTTAACATTTAAAGGGCACGTTCAATTTGGCATTGATTATTTTGTGTATGTCGCATCAGGTGCTTTTTGTGAATTTGGACATTTATCCTCAATGGCCTCCAACGGTAAAATAATATGTAAAGAAAAAATTGTTTTGGAAGATTGCGCTCGAATTGGCTCGGAAGCTCAATTAATCGATACTAATTTTCATACTATGTTTAATACCGAAACAGGAGAACGGTATCCTATGAACGCACCCATCAAACTCGGTAAATACAACTTTGTCAGTAATCGTGTTACGATCATGCAAGGAACCATTACCCCAAACAATTGCACAATTGCGTCCAATACGTTATGTAATAAAGATTATACAACTCTCGGAGAAAATATTTTAATAGGAGGAATACCAGCAAAACTTTTAAAAGAACATGTTTCTAGAGATTGGGAAGGAGAAAAGGAACGATTAGAAAAAAATTTAATACTATTTAAGTAGACCTCCACTTATCGATATATTTTTCTGCAGATCTTATATAGTGATGTTCTTTTTCAATAAATGCTCTCGCATTTTCGCCTATTACTGCTATTTGAGATGGATTTAATATTAATTCTTCAAGTGCATCTGCAATTTTTAGAGCATCTGGTAATGCGTTGATAGCGACAATTTTGTCCAAACCATAGTATTGGTAAAACTCTTTTTCAGCACCGGTAAATACTACTTTTCCCTTAGCCATAGCTTCTAGGGCATTATACCCTTGATCATAAGCTAAAACTTGATCCAATACAATATGTGCTTCGTTATAAGTTTTAATATACTCTTGATAAGGCAAATTTTCAACCATCATTATTTCGACTTTATCAGGATACTTTGTATTTATTATAGCCAATGCTTCTTCAAAATAATCGCTCCCTTTCTTGTAATAATTTACCCTATTAATGCCATGAAAAATTTTTATTTTTTGATCGACATGAAGTTTTTTAAATTTTAATAAGTCAGTATTTATTGGATTGGCTACCAAACCTAAATAGTTAGGGTGGTCTTTTAATGGCAGATGATAATCTAAATCTGAAGCTATAACTCCTTTGATATGTTTATACACAAAATCATGTAGTGTTTTAAAATCTGGTTTTAAATATTTTAAAATGGAATCGAAACTTTTCGGGGATGTTTTATTTTTAAAATAGGGCTCTAAAATAGAATAACTCGGTTTTTTATCAAAAGAATGCTTTACACTTATATAATCAGCTCCACATGAAAGTAAAAAAAGTTTTTTATTGTGTTTTTTTAAGAAGGATATAAAGGTTATTTCATGTTTCGGGGTTACTCCGATTGGACTTTCATTAATTAAATGAACAATGTCAAATCCCTTTAGTCGTTCTTGTTGTTTAAAAAATTGATTTTTTATAGATACTGAAGTGATATCAATTTTTACTAATTTATAAATAAAGACTTTTACTTTTTTAGCAAAACCATTATTGAATTTTCTATTGAGTTTTATATCGACAGGATAATTTTTAAAATGATCTCCTGTTGCAATAATAGTTACCTGATGCCCCAATTCAATTAACCCTTCTTTTAACGAGTTATGCAGCCTACTGTATTCTCCAACTAAAAGTATTTTCATTTTTATGGTATATTTGACGAATCAAATCGAGTTTAAAAATACAATAATTAATGACCGAAAATAGAAACGATAAAAAAATTAAAATTTGTATTGTTACTATTTCATTATCCAAAGGAGGAGCAGAACGGTCTACTGCGCTATTATCAAGAATCCTTCATTCCGAAGGATTTGAGGTTTTTCTGGTCACTTTAAATGATGCCATCGATTATCCATACGCAGGAAATTTAATTAATCTTGGATTAAATAAACCAAAAAATGAAACCATTTTTAGTCGGTTTTCTAGGTTTGTAAAATTCAGGAAACTTATTAAGAAGGAAAAATTTGACTTTATTATTGATAATCGAAGCCGTCAATTTGCTCTGAAAGAATTATTTTATTTGTACTATGTATACAAAGGCAATAACATATTATATGTGGTTAGAAGCTTTAATCTCTCACAATATTTACCTGATAATAAGTACGTTAGAACTGAAATGATACGTTCTTGTAGAGGAATTGTGGGTGTTTCTAAATTAATTGCTGCCACCATAAATAAAAGATACCATACCAATAAAGCGCTAGCTATTTACAATCCCATTGCAGAATTTGATAAAAGTAGTGAGCAGATTGTTCAAGATAACTACATTTTATATTTAGGTAGAATTGATGAGGCAGTAAAAAATTTAAGTTTGTTATTGGACGCTTATAAAAATTCGGTATTGCCTGATCATAATATCAAATTAAAAATTTTAGGGGACGGGCCTGATAAACATTGGTTAGTACAAAAAATTAAAGCGTTGAAATTAATGGAACTAGTGGAGGTACTTCCATTTACTCCCAATGTGTATCCCTACTTAAAAAATGCTAAGTTTTTAACATTAACCAGTAGGTATGAGGGCTTCCCAAGAGTGCTTATTGAATCCCTGTCTGCGAATACTCCAGTAATCTCAGTTGACTGTGAAAGTGGCCCAAATGAAATTATTAATCATGAAAATAATGGCTTGCTGGTAGAAAATTTTAATGATTATAAACTATCGCAGGCATACAATCGTTTTGTTTTAGAAGAAGAGTTGTATCTTCACTGTAAACAAAATGCTGAAAAAAGTATTGAACACCTAAAAATTGAAAATATTGCAGCGCAATGGACTAATTATTTAAAGAATGAATTATCGTAATTTAGAAGAAATAACACTTACTGATATACCAACAATCACGGATACCCGTGGAAATTTAGCAGTCATTGAAAAAGACTGTCTATCGTACCTAATAAAGAGAGTTTATTATTTGTTTGATGTACCAAGTGACTCCTACCGGGGAGGACATGCTCATAAAGAACAATTAGAGTTTTTAATTGCATTGAGTGGTAGTTTTAATGTAACGCTGGACAATGGTTTTCAAAAAAAATCTTTTTTATTAAACAAACCAAATAAAGGCTTGTTGTTACCCACTGGAATATGGAGAGAACTAGAGGATTTTTCTTCTGGAGCTGTCTGTTTGGTGTTGTCTTCTGGAGAATTTGATGAAGGCGATTATATCAGAAATTATCAGGATTTTAGGAACCTAAAAGGAGCTTAATCGATATCCAACTTGCTCCATTTTATTTTTTAAATTCAATAATAGGCGTAAACAAATTGTGGGCAACCTCAAGAGTAATCGTTGTTTTGAGTTTAAATTTCTGACATTTAATTTCTCAACATATTTTTTGAATGAATCGTTATCATTTGAGATTTTGTGTTGTATGGCAAACGAATAACGATTCAAATCTAAATATTTTTTGAGATAGCTATTTTTTTTTGAGTCATTTTCATAGTTGTCTACATCCATATAGGTTCTTTTTAGTGTTGGCGTGTTTGAAATCCTATTGGAACCATCTAAATTATGAGTCGCCGTGATGTTATTTGAAAATATTAGCGATGACTTTAAAGCCGCTCTTATCCAAAGGTCAGTATCTTCACCAGCTCCATGTGTTATCAAAACATCAAAACCGTTGAGGGCTAATAAAAAATCTTTTTTCATACACACAGCAGAGGTCCAAGCAAGCGAATCTATGAGGCTATATTTAAAATAATTATCTATTTTTCCAGACCATTCCTTTCCTTTAACTAAAATTGGAGAATTCATGGGACTTTTGAAATTACTATGAAATCTTTTTTCGTAGGCAGCTGCATACCAAGCTTCCTTAGGGAATTTTTTAATTAAATGATGAAGGGTCTCCAAATGATTTGGATACCAATAATCATCGGCATCTAAAAAAACGATATGCTTTGCCGTAGCCTTTGCGATCCCGTAGTTTCTAGTTTTTGAAACCCCCTCGTTTTGTTTTTTAAAAATTTGAATACGATCGTCCTTAATATCGCTAGCTTTCTTAAAACTAGCATCCGTTGAACCATCATCAATTAGAATTATCTCATAATCTGAGTAGGTTTGATTTAAAACGCTTTTGATTGTAGTTTCAATATCCTTTTCTTTATTATAAATTGGAATTATTACAGAAAACCTAGGCATTTAATTTTTATTTTTTTTTAATTCGATAAGATAGTTGAGTCGATATAAATCAAATAAAACCATCGATGGATGATTTGATAGAAGATTGGATTCTATAACTTTATAAAATTGATTTAATACTACATTAACCAAAGTAATTAAGTTCCATTTTTTTAATTTTTGATAACTTTTTTGAAGGGGGCGTATATCTTTTTCTATTTGACTATTTTTTTCGAGTAAATAAGTTGATTTTACGGCTTGTAACGATTTATTTAGAAAAGCACTATTTTTTTCAAGTCCTAAATGATATACAGGATTGTCTATATGTTTGACTTTAACTCTGTTCTTTTGTAAATTTCCAGAAAATAAAATATCCAGACCGTAGGTGTTGGCGGTAGAGGTATTATTTTTAAAGAACACTTCTTTGTCAATTAATAAGCTAGAAGAAACAATAGAATACGAGTTTTTATTCCTCTCCTTAACACTTTTAGTTTCTCTTTTATGGCCATATTTCCATCTCAATATAAGGTCTTTACTTGGTTTTTCTAACGTATAACAAACTCCCCCAAAAATAATTTTAGGGTTTTTTATTTTATGCAATTCAAATCTGTGAATAAAATCATCATACTTTGGTAACACATCTGCATCTAAAAATAATAATAATTCATAGGATGCTTTTGAAGCTAAAAAATTTCTACTTGCCGTTCTGCCTATATTTTTTTGATTTTTTTGTAAGTCACAAAATTCTAATTGATTGATTCGCTCGTTGTCAATACTAATTTTTAAATCTGTAGAACAATCATCCAAGACTAGAATTTCAAAAGGAATTTTAGCTTTTGTAGCTTGTTGGTGAACACCTTTAACTAGCGCTACAATTGAATGGTTATATGTTGGTATTAAAATTGAAAGCATATTTACAAAGGCTAATTTACAATTTATAATAAAGTCTTTATATCTTAGAATGAAAAATAACTATATTGGTTAAAATATTCCTATAAATGTGTGCTAACTATTTACGTGTCTTTATTTTTTTATTTTTTGGGGTATTGAATAATGTGTATTCACAAAATGAAAGCTGGTTTTATATTAGAGCAACTTCGGATTCTTTTGCACCCAAATTTGATAGATTCAATGATTTATTAACCTATCGAGGAGACAATGAAAATTTAAAAAAAATATTTGCGGACTATACAATTTCAGAATTCAAAAAAACCTATAAAAATGCCAAAAAATCAAGTCTCAAAAGAACTTTTTTCGTAGTAGTAAACGATGAACAGTTATTGGAAGATTTATTAATCAATGCTTCAGAAAATTTTGATTTTGGAGAAATTATCCATGAAACAGACAAAAAAATATTCGAACCTAATGATTACGGTTTAACAAGTACGATTGCTACTAATAAAGGTTTAGCGATTAATTTAGATTATTATGATTTTGTGGGAGCCCCACAAGCTTGGTATTATACCACTGGATCTAAAGATATAATTATTGGTTTGTCTGATGGACAGGTAGAAATCACCGATAATGATTTTTCTGGAAAGACGACTGTTATAAAAAAATCATCCAAAGCGAAAGGGCATGGATCGGGGGTTGCCTCTATTGCTGCTGGTCAGGGAAATAATGCCTATGGCACCACAGGTATTTGTTATGATTGTAGTATTTATACAACCCATTATTACGATGCAAAAAATTTAAAACAACTCATAGAATTATCAGCGATGGGAGTGAAAGTAATTAATTGTAGTTGGGCCTTAACCTCCTATTATCAAACTGCACAAAATGCAATTGATGAAATGTTTGAAAACGGAACTATTCTAGTAGCTGCTGCTGGAAATCAAGATTGGTCAAAAAGTAGAGGAGAAGTATTCTATTTCCCTTCCTCCTACGACAATGTAATTTCGGTCTCCTCTGTAATGCATCGGTACAATTCAGTTAAAGAGAATATCTTGATGAGTGAAAAAGGAAATCCTTACGCTGCCAATATTAAAAATTATGTAGGGAGAACCGTAGGTTTTAAGGATAATGATACCTTAAAAAAACATCATATATGGCCTGTTTCTGTTACCACATTGAATACAGCGGTTGATATTTTAGCTCCCTCAGTAGATTTATTTAGATATTCTTCATTTGTCTTGAATCAAGAAGAGTCATATACATTTGAGGCGACTTCTTCCACCGCACCTTTTGTTTCAGGAACGATTGGTTTAATGCTTTCGTTAAATCCTTGTTTGCCAATGGATGAAATAGAGACGATTCTAAAGTTAACTTCAACTAACATCGATCATATAAAAGCAAATAAGCCTTATGTTAACAAATATGGAGCTGGATCTTTGCACACCGGGAGAGCGATAAAAATGATTTATGATTTGTATACAGATTCAGAAACGTCTTATATCGAAAACCAAAGTTTTAGTAGATGGAATTTAAAGTTAACTGCTTTATCAAAAAAAGTACTTATTACTAATCAAGTGTTTTCAGATGACGTTATTTTTAATTTAAAAGCAAAAAATAGGATTATAATTGGAGAAAATACAGTTTTAAAGCCGAATAAAAATGGAGCTATACACTTAAAGATCAATCCAAGTTTAGATAAAGAATGTGATTTAGTTTTAAGGGAAGGATTTCCTAACAATAAATATTATCATCCCGATAATCGTTAATTATACAGTTTTTTGAACTACTTCGAAGATTTGCTTGTTATCGCATTTTAGTGTTTTTGAGGGATACTTTAATAGCAAAGCATAGTCATGGGTTGCCATCAGTATCGTATTTCCTTGCTTGTTAATTTCTTGAAGTACCTCCATGACCTCTACACTGGTTTGTGGATCAAGATTCCCAGTGGGTTCATCAGCTAAAATTAATTCTGGGCTATTTAGTAAAGCCCGAGCGATTGCTACACGCTGTTGTTCACCACCCGATAACTGAAAAGGAAATTTTGAAGCTTTTTCAGACATTCCTACTTTTTCAAGAACCTCTCTAATTCTGACTTCCATTTTTTTTTGATCTCTCCAGCCAGTAGCGTTTAGAACAAAGATTAAATTGAGGTAAACAGTTCTGTCGTTCAATAATTTAAAATCCTGAAAAACAACGCCTAGTTTTCTTCTCAAAAATGGAATTTCTTTTTCTTTAAGAGTGAGTAAATCGTAGCCAACGATAGCTCCATTTCCTTTAGATAAAGGGAGGTCTCCGTATAGCGTTTTCATAAAACTACTTTTTCCAGTACCTGTTTTTCCTATCAAATAGACAAATTCTCCTTTATCAATGGTGATATTTATATCAGAGAGTATTAAATTTTCCCGTTGAAAAATAGAGGCATTATTTAATGATAAAACAGATTGTGGCATGTTGTTTTTTGATTGGTTATTGATATTATTGTTTTTTTGTTTGATGTTGTTTTAATAAGTCTATTTCTTTTTGTTGTTCAATAGTGAAAAGAGTTAATTCTTCAATTTTCTCCAACAAAAGTAAATTCATTTCTTTTAAGGATAAGCCATTTCGCTCCATTTCTTTAGCAGATGGAATTTTTGGTAAATGATGATTTTTTTTTATAAAAGTTTCGATCTCCTTTAGACTTAAAAAACGATAGGTTGGATTTAATCCGGAAAAAGAAGTATAATAGGTTTCAAACACATAATCTGGGGTAACGGCGCCGTTTAAATCAACCATAATCTCTTGCGTATGTATGTTTCCTTTCACCGTTAATAATGCATCTGGATATTTAGTCCCGATGCCAATTTTGTTATTTTCACTGTAGATGTTTTTTAATTTTTTACTTTGACTATAGGTGTTAATAGTAAAGATGAAAAAACAAAAAAGGAGCATGTATTTCATAATCATAATTTGAAAAGACGTTTGTTGCACTAAAATAAGTAAAATATTTTACAAGTTTATACTGGTTCAATTTTAAGAAGTTGATAAAAATACTTATTCCTATTTTGTTCCGTTATTAAACATGTGATTCAGTATTTTTAATAAAGAAATTTCAATAATAAAAGAATCGTTTTACTTTTATAAATCGTTAATAAATTATTTTGTTCTTCTTATTATTATCCAACTTTATTTCATGTTTAAATAATATCTTTATACGCAGAATAGAACAATATTTATGATTAAAAAACATGTTTTTTGCCTTTTAATAATTTTGTTAAGTGTTAAGGTTTTTGCGCAACAAACTGCGCTATATACTAATGAACTAGCAGATTATAACACGGCATATAAATTATATGCCAACGATCAATACTTGTTAGCACAGAAATTGTTCTCAGAAATTTTAGGAGTTACAGAGAATGAAACTATAAAATGTAAAAGCGCTTATTATAGATCGGTTAGTGCGATTAAGTTAAATCAACAAAATGCAGATCAGCTAGTTAAGTTATTTTTAAAGGAGTATCCTGCCAGTGTCCATCAAAAAAACGCCTATTTTAATTTAGCGAATTATTACTTTAAAAATAAAAAATATAGCGAAGCATTAAAATGGTATGGAAAGATTCATGAAAACAGCTTGACCATTCTCGAAGAAGAATCTTTAAGCTTTAATAAAGGTTACTCGTTTTTCATGAATAAGCAATATACTGAGGCAAAAATAGCGTTTAATAAATTATTGAATTCTAAAAAATTTGGCCCTCAAGCAAAATACTATCTAGGATACATAGCCTACGAAAGCGATAATTATAAGGAAGCAAACAACTATTTTGAAGATCTAAAAAACGAGGAACGGTATTCAGATAATCTATCCTATTACCAGGCCGATATGAATTTTAAGTTGGGTAACTTTCAAAAAGCAATCGATCTAGGCCTAGAATCCTATCAAATTTCAAGACCCTACGAGAAGAGTGAACTTTCAAAAATAATAGGAGAAAGTTACTTTAATTTAGAAAGTTATGAGGAAGCTACCTTCTATTTAAAAAATTATAAAGGAAAAAACGGTAAATGGAACAATGTTGATTATTACCAATTGGGATATGTATATTTTAAACAACAAGATTATCAGAATGCCATTAATGAATTTAATAAGATTATTGACGGTAACAATGCCGTAGCTCAGAACGCATTTTACCATTTAGCAAACTCGTATTTAAAATTAGAACAAAAACAACAAGCTTTAAATGCATTTAAAAGTGCTTCCGAGATGGATTTCAGCCCTGAAATGAAAGAAGATGCCTTTCTCAATTATGCTAAATTGAGCTATCAAATTGGAAATAGTTATCAAAATGTTTTTGATGTTTTAGGATTGTTTATCAACAACTATCCAAAAAATGAACAAACGAACGAGATAAAAGAGTTATTGTTAGATTCTTATATCTCCTCAAAAAATTATCAATCTGCTATTGAGTTACTGGAAAATAACACCTCATTTAAAAATAGGTCAGCCTATCAAAAAGTCACTTTTTTTAGAGGTCTAGAGCTGTATAATGAAGGAAAATACAAAGCGGCTCTTCAAGTACTTCAAAAATCGCTAAACGAACCAATTGATGCCGTAGTTAAAATAAGAGCTACCTACTGGATGTCGGAGTGTAATTATCAATTATTAAATTTTGACACATCTTTAATAGGTTTTAAAGAATTTCTGCAATCATCCAATGCTATCCAAACTCCAGAAATTAACACCATCAACTATAATTTAGGGTACACCTATTTTAAACTTAAAAACTATCTAGAGGCCATTAATCAATTCAATCAATTTGTTTCCTACGAAACGGTTAATTTAGTTCAAAAAAGAGATGCTTTTGTGCGATTGGGCGATTGCTATTTTGTTTCAAGCGCTTATTGGCCAGCTATTGAAAACTATAATAAAGCACTTGAAGCTGGAGCATTGAATCAAGATTATATTCATTTTCAAAAAGCAATAAGCTACGGATTTGTGGATAAGGTTTTTTTGAAAGTGGAAGGTCTCGAGGAGTTTTTTAATAAATTCCCAACGTCTATTTATAGGGATGATGCATTATATGAATTGGGTAATACTTATGTGTCACAAGAAAATTATAAAGATGCTTTATCTGCTTACAATACCCTCATCAGAAGCTTACCTAATAGTAGCTATGTTTCAAAATCATTATTAAAAAAAGCGCTAATTTTAGAAAATACAGGAAAAAGTAATGAAGCGATTACTTTATTTAAAAGAGTCGCTAATGATTTTCCTTCCTCTCAAGAAGCAATTCAAGCTGTTTCTTCTGCTAAAATTATTTATATCGAGCAGGGAAGAGTAAATGAATATGCAACTTGGGTTCGTAGACTTGATTTTGTAAATTTGGAACATTCAGAAATTGACAATGCTTCCTATAAAGCAGCTGAAATAAGCTATTTAGAAAATAAGTCAGACCAAGCTATTCAGCGTTTTGAAGCGTATCTTTTAAAATTTCCTGAAGGGGAACATACGCTCAAAACACACTTTTATTTAGCACAATTATATGGCGCCAAACAAAACAGTGAAAAAGCGATCCTACATTATGAATATGTACTAGATAGTACTCGAAATGAATTTACGGAGCCAGCTTTGGCTAAAATTTCTCAAGTATACCTAGAACAAAAAGATTACCAATCTTCTTTGTCTTATTTATTCCGTCTTGAAAAAGAAGCTGATTTTCTTCAAAATATAATTTTTGCCCAATCCAATATAATGAAAGCGTGCTTTGAACTTAAACAATATGACGAAGCAGTTATTTTTGCTAAAAAAGTGTTATTAAATGATAAAATTGAAAATTCAATTAAAAATGATGCCCACATTATGATAGCTCGATCAGCAATGAAAACGGGAGATAAAGAACTCGCTAAAGATGCTTATTCAGAAGTTTTAAAAACAGCAACAGGTAGAGTAGCTGCAGAAGCGAGTTACTATGATGCCTTCTTTAAATACCAGGCTCAAGAATATGAATCTTCAAATGCAAGCATTCAATTATTGGCAAAAGAGTATTCGAGTTTCAAATATTTTGGAGCTAAAGGATTGGTGTTAATGGCGAAAAACTTTTATCAACTTAATGATGCTTTTCAAGCTACCTACATACTAGAAAGTGTTATTAAAAATTTTAAAGAATACCCAGAAATCATTGAAGAAGCCAGTGCCGAATTAACACTTATAAAAACGGAGGAATCCAAAACCAACGAGTCGATACAAATAGAAGAAAAAAATTAACTTAAATCTTATTTAAAATCAAAAATTTAAATTGAAAACACGAATCTATTCTTTTCAAAATGTCAGCTTGAATAATTTAACAGTATTTTTTTTGATGCTTTTGTTTTCTATGAAAACCCATTATGCACAGGAGGTTGATACCTTGAAAACCGAAGTAGTAAACATAGTAAAACCCTATACCCCTTCAATTTCAGATGCTATAAAAATTAAGGAGACCTCATTGCTAATTGACGCTACTAATACCAAAAAAAGAGAAGTTTCCTACTCGATTTTTTCAGTTCCTGTAGCCTCTACTTTTAATCCAGCAAAGGGTAAGGCAACTAAACTAGAGAACATTATCCCTATACCATTTTATGATAACTATGCTTTTTTTGGAATTGGAAATTATACCAATATGATTGCAGAAATTTCTAGTAATTTCAAGACTGGAAACTCTGAGAATTTATCCTTCTTTTTTACACATCATTCTTCACAAGGTGGAATTAAAAATATCTATTTGGATGATCAATTTTCCTCTAGTCAACTCGAACTTAATTACACCAGCAATCAAAAAGAGGTGAATTATGCTTTAAACGCAAAATTTAAACACCAACTGTATAATTGGTACGGTTTGAATAATTTGTTTGATTTTACAAGTCCCGAACTCATTAATTCAATTGACTCTAGGCAAATCTATTACAACGGAAAGGTTGGAGGTATTTTGCAAATGGATGATTCTTATTTGGAAAAGGTAGCAGCTAGTTTTGGATTTACAACAGATCGTTATTCCTCCTCAGAGTTCAATTTTAAAGCCTATCCAGAATTTAGTTTAAACACACTTGATATTCCTTTAAAAATAGACATGGATATTAATTTTATAAATGGAAAATTTAGTAAAAATTACAGTAATGCTATGGAGATTGATTATGGATTTTTTAATGTTGGTGTTTTACCAAGCTATGATTTTAATTATGAACAGTTATTTTTATCGATAGGATTAGCAGGATATTTTTCATCCGATATAAAAAACAGTAAGTCTACGTTTTATGCGTACCCAAAAATAAAAGGATCCTATCGATTTGCAAACGAACAATTTGCTATTTACGCTGGTTTGGAGGGAGGTTTAAAACAAAACTCATATGACAGTTTTAAGGAAGATAACCCCTATTTGTCCCCGACTTTATCGATTAAACCAACTAGTGAATTGTATAACGGATTTGCAGGCCTGAAAGGAGAATTAACCCATTCTGTCAATTTTAATGTAAAGGTATCCTATGCAAAAGAAGATGATAAACCTTTATTCATATTGAACGACTATAAAGGTCAAGCTATTGATTTAGAGGCTTATGAATATGGTAATTCTTTTACGGTAGTGTATGACAACCTTAGGACGGTATCCTTTTTTGGAGAATTAACTTTTAATCTATCTGATATCTTCAACATAGAACTGAATTCAACTTTTTACAGTTATGATATGAGTAAGGAATTAAAAGCATGGAATCTACCTAAGTTTGAAACTACTATAATTGCTGATATTACGTTTAATGAAAATATATATGGGAGTGTATCGTTGTTTTATGTTGGAAAACGTTCTGATTTAATTAATTCTTCAATTAACCCTTTAAATCCAGAATTTTTAACCTTAGACAGTTATTTTGATTTGAATCTACAGCTGGGGTATCGATGTAACAAAAAGCTAACGATATCAATCAAAGGGGCCAATTTATTGGGAAATAATTATCAAAAATGGGCGAATTATAAAGTCCAAGGAGCACAAGTTATGTTGGGGGCTTCCTATAAATTCGACTGGTAAATAATAATTCGGGTTGGAATAATTATATAAGAAGTTTTTAAATTTATAAAATGAAAAATATACTTTATTTATCATCACTTATCTTCTTTATTTCTTGCACTAATAAGTTGAAAGTAGATTTGCTTATAAAAAATGCTACCATTTATACGGTCAATGAAAATTTCGATCTAGCTGAAGCTTTTGTTATTAAAGATGGAAAAGTTGAAGAAGTTGGACGCCTTCAAGATTTAGAAAAAAAATATGAATTTTCAGAGACTTATGACGCTAATCATCAAACCATAATTCCTGGAATTATTGATGCCCATGCACATTTAATGTATTTGGGTACTTCATTACAACAAGTAGATCTAACAGGTACTAATAGTTATCAAGAAGTGTTAAAAAGAGTCTTAGATTTTCAAAAAAAAAATAAGACAACCTACCTAATTGGAAGAGGTTGGGATCAAAACGATTGGGAAATTAAAAAATTCCCGACCAAAAAAGAATTAGATTCCTTATTTCCCAATCTACCAGTTTCATTGGAAAGAATCGATGGACACGCAATGATTGCCAATACGAAAGCTCTCAACTTAGCCAACATCAATTCTAAAACGAAGGTCCCTGGAGGAAAAGTAATGTTAATGGAAGGCGAACCAAGCGGTATTCTAATTGATACTCCTATGCAGTTGGTCTGGAACACCTATCCTAAAAAGGATAAAAGCTTTTACATTAAAGCTTTAAAAGATGCAGAGAATAAGTGTTTGTCATTGGGACTAACTACTATTGACGAGGCTGGAACGGATCGAAGTACCATTGCCTTGATGGATTCATTGCAAAAAACAGGTGATATGGTATTGCGTATTTATGCAATGATTACTAAAGATAAAAAAGATTTAAATTATTTTTTAACGAAAGGAATTGTAAAAACCGATCGAATGCATGTTCGTTCCGTTAAAATTTGGGCGGATGGGTCTTTGGGTTCTAGAGGAGCTGCAATGCGCGAGCATTATAGCGATCAAGATGGGCATCATGGAACCATGATTACTGGTGAAAAAGAACTGGATTCAATGGCAGAAATAATTGCCAAAGCCGGTTATCAAATGAATACTCACGCAATAGGAGATTCCGCAAATAGTTCCGTGCTACGCGTGTATGCTGAATCTCTTAAAAATATAAAAGATCCCAGATGGCGAGTGGAGCATGCTCAAATTGTAACCCCTAAAGATTTCAATTATTTTTCAAGAAAAATTATTCCATCCATTCAGCCTACTCACGCCACTAGTGATATGTACTGGGTTAAAGACAGGATCGGAAGTGATCGTATGGAAGGTTCATATTCCTACAAAACCTTGCTTGGTAAATCTGGTTTAGTGGCGCTGGGAACTGATTTTCCAATTGAAACTGTAAACCCTATGCTTACTTTTTATGCTGCGATTACAAGAAAAGACCTTAAGGATTATCCTGAAAAAGGATTTCGAATGGAGGAAGGATTGTCAAGAGAAGAAACGTTAAAAGGAATGACAATTTGGGCAGCTTATTCCAATTTTGAAGAAAACGAAAAAGGTTCTATTGAAAAAGGTAAATTGGCTGATTTTATAGTTTTAGATCATAACATTATGACGGTTCCTCCAAAAGAAATACCAACCATAAAAGTGGTCGCAAATTTTATTAATGGAAAAATGGTTTTCGACAGGAGTAAATCTAATTATTGAAAAAAAATGGTCATCTTACCGAATCATAGAACCTTAAAATATCATTTGGGAAAGGGTTTTAGCAAGAGCGTAAAGCCCATTTATTATAGTATATTTGCTAAAAATTATTTAAATACGAACGGTTTTTTTAATTCTGTAATAGGTTTTTTGAATTTTTAAGTAGATGGATAAGTTAAATTTTAATTACAATATATGAAGATCATTATACTAGCTGCTGGCATTGGTTCTCGTCTAGGAAATCCATTTCCAAAACCTTTAACGCCTCTGAAAAATGGAAAGAGTATCATGCAACGACAGATGGATAGCATCACCACTTACTTTGATATTAATGATATCACAACGGTTGTAGGATTTAAAAAGAATTTAATTATGGAACAATTTCCAGAAGTTAATTATGTTTACAATCCATTTTTCGATACAACCAATACTTCAAAAAGTTTATTACGTGCCTTAAAAAAACATCGAGGTAATTCTATTTTATGGTTCAACGGCGATGTAGTTTTTGATCCACAACTTGTGTCTCTTTTACAAAATGAAATTAACAATAATCAATCGTTTGTTTCAGTAAACACCCAGAGTGTTTCTGATGAGGAAGTCAAGTATACCCTCAAAGATGGATTTGTGGAAAGCCTTTCTAAAGAAGTTAAAAACGGATTGGGTGAGGCCGTTGGTATTAACTTTATTGCGGCTAAAGATTTAGATGTTTTTATCAATCAGCTTGAAAATTGTGATGAAAACGATTATTTTGAAAAAGGACTTGAAATGGCTATAGCTATTAATCAACTAAAATTAAAAGTCGTTGATATTTCAGCATATAATTGTATTGAAGTTGACTTTAAAGAAGATTTGTTAAACGCTAACAAAATTATTTGATCGTTCATGAAGACCATCCTATTTTGTATGAATCCTTATTCTTTTGGAATCCTTCAACCCATTATGGAGGTATTAAAAGAGAAAAATTACAACTATGTTTGGTTTGTAAGAGCAGCAATTTTAGATAAATTTCCGTTTAAAGAAGAAAACTTTACGACCAATATCAAAGATCTAATCAATTTTAAAAGTGATGCTATTTTTGTTCCTGGTAACGAAGTGCCATATTATTTAAGAGGAGTAAAAACTCAAGTTTTTCATGGATTAGCTGGTGAGAAAAAAGGACACTTTAGAATTAGAAGTTATTTTGATTTGTATTTAACTCAAGGGCCTTATTTTACAAAATGGTTCTCAAAAGCAGCAGCTAAACACAAAAATTTTAGTGTGGTTGAAACAGGTTGGCCAAAACTAGATGTTTATGGAAAAGAACTTCATAAATATGATCTTGAAAAACAAGACCTTTTAAATACATCCAATTCAAAACAAATAATTTTATACGCGCCTACGTTTTCACCATCCTTAACAAGTGCTCGATTTTTATCAACCGAAATAGAAGAACTTGCTGCTAACAAAAATTACCTTATCGTGATAAAGTTTCATGATTTAATGGCTAAAGATTTAATTAACCAGTATAAAAATATTGCAAATAAGTTTTCTAATATTTTATTTGTTCAAGAACGAAATATTATTAAATACTTATTGATAGCTGATCTTATGATTAGTGATACTTCATCTGTGGTATATGAGTTTTTACTTTTAGATAAG
>Ga0206125_10000771_pt1 | contig 39825 bp, 30 predicted proteins | sample Helgoland_Spring_4_FD_148598 | JGI IMG/M metagenome (GOLD analysis project Ga0206125, IMG submission 148598) | Pelagic subsurface seawater microbial communities from Kabeltonne, Helgoland, North Sea - Helgoland_Spring_Bloom_20160331_1 | ecosystem: Environmental > Aquatic > Marine > Epipelagic ... | reverse complement strand
CTAAAAAAATACAAATGCGTTTTACCCAGGTAGAAGCAGCTAAAGAACTAGGATGGTCCCAGGGTGCGATTTCTCATTACCTTAATAACATTACCGAGCTACGCGCACCTGCCATTGTAAAGCTAGCTAACTTTCTAGAAGTAGACCCAAGAGATATTGACCCCGACATAGAGCGAGATTTACCGAGCATTCAGAAAAAAATTATTGCTTTTAGCGCCTTAGACATGACTAAGCGAATTAACGAAACTTTGCTAAGTCGTCGAGTTGACTCTTCTATCTTAGTGAAAATACCTAACCAAAAACCTTATCAAAATCATTTCACACCCGAGGCTATTTACTCTGACTGCTACGTTCGCCTTGTATCCCCTTCAGAATTAAAAAACCCTAAAATTTTTGCAGCCCGTCTTAAAAGTCAAAAAAACTTATCTTTCTATTTACCAGAAGAGCTGCCCCCCGCGTCTCAGATACATACCCTTTGGTCCGTCGTAAACTACTCTTATTACTAAATACTTACATTTTATTAGCATACTAATAATTTTTGTTATAATATATTAGCACTTTGTAACTACCCTGTTGCATTGATCTTTAGACAAGGAAAGTTACAGAGGGAGAAAGATGTTAGAGGTTTTAATCAATCAATACGGTCCATTCATGGACCTAGCCGATCTCGCTGATCTATTAAAGATCAAAAGAGAATCACTGTATCAGCAGATATATCGCGACGGTCTAAACATACCGCACGTAAAACACGGGAAAAAATATCTCTTCCCTACACCTGAAGTAGCTACCTACTTCACATCCCAGCTAGATCTTCAGCGCGAAGGTTCACGTACCTAGAAAGTTGATCTAAGGTGCGGTGTCCAGATACAACCCGCACTTGTTCAACCCTCATTCCACGCTCAAACATTCGACTAATTGCTTCATGACGTAAGTCGTGGAACCTCAAGTCGTCTATTCCTAATTTCGCCGTCATCCTGGCAAACTTGTCTGAAATCGATGCTGCCCGCTTTACGCTAATAAGGTTTGGCCCTTGCCCAAGTACGTTTGACGAGCGTAGCAACGCCTCTCTCACGCCTTGAAGTAGAGGTATATCGCACTTAGATTTACCTCCTTCAGCGCCCTTATCTTTACGCATTAAGTGGATGACGCCTTTGTTTTCATCTATGTCTGACCACTTCAACGCATGAATCTCACCTTGTCTCATGCCAGATTCCACAGCTATGTCTATTGCAGCACTAATCCAGTGTCCTTCTGCTGCTTCCATCAAAGTTTCGTACTCGCCTGGTTCCAACCGCCTGTCTCTTCTGACGCTTCCCATGATCAACTTCTTTTTCTTGAGCTCATCGATCGCCATATCTACTACAGGCTGCTCGGTTTTTATTCTGCTGTTTGTGACGGCTTGCTTCAGATAATACATTTGAGTCTGTAGTGTGCTTGCAGCAATGGTCTCTAAACGAAATGCAGCAAAGTCCAACACATCATCAAAAGTCAGCTCGTGTATCGATACACCGTGGAAGTATTCTTTTATCTGATTCAACTGTCCTAATTTAGGACCAGCGACCTCGAGCCCAAACCTCTCATACGAGTAGACCAGGTCATCGACTATGTGCTCGATGAGCACGGACCGCGATTCACGAGTATCGATCCACGACCCGTTGTCCATGCTCGACTCAATGCGACGCCCCCATGCTTTAGCTGCTGCCTGGGAATTGAAAGTCTTCTGTTGAGTGGGGTTACCTTTAAATTTAACGATTGCTTGCCAACCGTTGCCGCGCTTCCTTACGTGCATCAGGGTGTCCTATGAGTGTCGAAGGACATTATCTTACTGAAAAATCCATGCACATCAAGCACTTACAAAACTGGCGGAGAGAGAGGGATTCTGTGCGCCGGATTGCAACTTTCCGTTCTATTTCAATAGGTTAAGTACTACTTACTATTACTTACCCTACAGGGGCTAAAATTCCTAAGTGCTTGTTTCTACTACTTAATTCAATTTACTTATATCTTGAGGGTGTCACTGACACCCTACAGTAAGTCCTGTTTGGCTATCGCCCCTAGTGCTAAAAGAACGAACGCTATTACGTACAACATGGTGTGCCCCCTATATGAAAGAGGCGCAATTATACGGGGGGTCAGGTCATGAATCTAATGCATTAAATTCATGGAGGTTATGCAAATCGGTACGCACCACGGTTCTTCTTACGGCTCACCACAGCAACATTTTTACTGCTGTTGTTCTTAGGATTTCCATCCTTATGGTGTACGTCTTTTTTGTCTCCTTTCTTGACCTTACCTTTCGCCAAGGCATCACGCCGCGCTTTGTTACGGGCAGCGCGTCGTTTCTTTTGAGCATCAGTCTGGTGATACTTATACTCTTCTTTATAGTCGCGTTTAGTAGCCATAGTTCTTTTTCGCCTTCTTCTTAGCCTTCTTTTTCTTTGGCTTGTCTTGTTGGTTCAAAATACATTGCTTACCTTTACCTGCGTGCATATCTTATCTCCTGTTTAACCTGGCGGTGTTGGCCAGGACACATCGTCTAGTGAATCTATATCTTGATTGTTTGCTGGGACATCTCGTAATGCCTGCCTGTAAGTCACCCAAGCGGCTTTGTCAGAATCAGACAACGGACTGTCGTTAAACTGTGTCCAGTCGGATTTAGCTAACTTGTAATCACGCAATGAACGCATCTCGGCCTGAAGCTCAGTTGTGTTCAGATTCCACTGGTAGTTATCCCAGTAGTAATAGTCACCAGGCCGTATGGGTTTATTTTTTACCCATGCATGCCGCCAGTACCATTCGATTATGACCGTTGTGTCTGGAATCTCATACGGGAAACTACGCGCGGTTTCTGTTCCAACCTGCTGACCCTCGGTCCACATACCGTCGTACGACGGGTGAACAATTGAAACCACCTCTCCGTTTTCTGCGACCAGTGCAAATTTGTTCATACGATATATCCCACCATCTCTGTTCTATGCCCTTCCCAAACCCTTGTATATGTCCCGCTGGTATAACCCGCTTGGCCACCAACACTCCTCGTGACTGTTTCTATTCGTGAATTTTGGTAATCCCATCGTAGTAGTCGAGAGGTGCTTGTGTACTGGCGATCCGCCGCTGGGCCAAACACTCGATACTTATATGCCCCATAGCCCATAGCCAAACCGTAAATATCTTCAATGTCTGTACTGTCGACGCCTGTGTACCAAGTGCCTGCCCCAGAACTAGACGACGTGACTTCATGATGCCGTGCTGCTTGGACGCGGTAAGTAGGTTTCTCTGACGTAAAACTTAAAGTGCCGTCGGATTGGTAAATATTTAAGCCCTGGTTAGGCGGCGTCTGACCGCTAATAAGACTGTCATCAAACTCACTGCAGCGTTGGATAATGGCGTAATCTGCGGCTTCCGTAGCAACGACGCTCCCTCCGGCTGCGAAGTTCATAAAGCAACGACGAGTACGAACCCCGTTGTTATTAGTTGTATCGCTGTACTTAGCGTACAACCGGTAGTCTATGTTGGTATTAGGGTTGTTAGGTTTAGCCACAACAAGGATGTCATCTGGATAAGTGCTCGGAATCGTCACATAATTAATGGTGTACGCGTTACTAGCCGATACAGTCCCAGTAGCGAGCACCTGGAACCCCTGTGTAGTGTCGTCGATTTGTGTAAAGCCCGACTCGTTTTCTACTCGAATACCGTATGTCATTATTGATTCAACTTAAATACGTTAACGCGCCACTGGATCGAACCCTCAGCACTGCTAACAACAAACTGATTTGAGGTCGATACGACACTTAAATCGTAGTCAACGGGTGTCACATCAATCCCCCAATCCCCATTAGTAATGTCGTAGCCACCCCCAACAGAAATAGTAGTGTTTGTACCTGATGTTACGGTGCCGGAGTACGACGCGTAGTGCATGATCTGCTTGTCTTTGGTGTCTAAACGCGGCAGGGACGTGTTGCTCGGGTGCCACACCTGCAGGCCCATATCCGGTGTGCCGGAACTGCCGCTGAAGGTGCCACTAATCGTAAACTCAGCCTGCTGGTGGTCCGTTGAAGGGCCACCATACTGATGCCCGCCAGGGAGGTAATATACGAGCACCCCATTACACGAGTAATTCGAATTCGTGTTCGTTGGAGTAATCGTAAACGTGCCGCGGTTTTTAACACTTGTCGGGGAGATTGTGCAGTTGACCAGGGTAAAGACGATGTCATTGTCTTCGTTATCCAAGTAATTGGTCTGTTGTGTGCTAGTAGCTTCCTGATCAAAGCTCGCTGTTATGGTGTCGCCAACCGTCAAATTTCTAGTAGCAGTCGCTGTACCACCGTAGGGTAATGCTGCCGATACAAGAGATAAATTTTCTGTATAGGTAGTCATTACAGATTACCTAGCTTGATGCGGACCTGGCCGCTTGAATCGAAGACCTTGATCGAGTCAGCTTTAATCTCCATTCGCGCGCCACTAGCAGAAGACTTCAAATCAATACCCGACGTAACACCTGCGATGTTTACGTTCGCCGCATTAAGCGTACCAGTGCTTATCTTGCCCGCTGATAGGTTCGCAATCTTAGCGTCATCAATAGCCGCATTACCTATCTTCGCAGTGTTAATCGTACCGTTCGCAATAAACGCATCAGTGATATAGACACCAGGATTTACGGTCACGCCGTTGTTTGTATATGAGCTGGTCACTACGCTAAATGGGACCTGCGCAGTGCCGGTGTCGCTAGCGTCCTTGAGGATCGCGAACCGGTCAGCGTTAACAATGAATTCCGATACGTTGTTACCTGACGAGGTAGTAGTAGATGCCAAGCCGTAGCCAGCTACCGCGCCATTCGCATCAATCTTGACTGTGTACTGTGCTTCAAGACCATTGATCGATGTAGCTTGGGCAGCGATCGATGCCGTCTGTCCATCAACGGAGGAGCTAACAGTACTTAAAGCTACGGCTGCTGCTTTAATAGCACCGGACTCTGCAAGTTTACTTTGACGGGCGCCGAGCATAGTTGTCTCGTCGTCATCCCCCGCCTCTTGGCAGACTAAGTGGAACGGTACGGTTCCGACAAATCGGTATGGCCCGATGCCTGTATGGATATCGGTATTACCGGTATTTGACCCTTCAGACAAGAAGGTGGGACTTGTTGTGGTTGTGTTGGCTCCGAACTCTTTCGTATAAAGCACAGTGCCGTCGGCTTGCATGACTTTTACTGTACCTGGTTCAACAGCCACCATACGGAAGTTTGAAATGTTAGGCTCAGGCCAGATGTAATAGTCCGATAGACCTTCTCGTGGTATTGCAAATTCTGCATCACCACCCGCGCCGTCAGCGGTAGCTGCCTGCATGAAGTAGAACTTAGGATCATCATTGACGTAGTACCGCGCACTACCATCAGACTCTATCGTAACCGTTGTATTTGTCGCACCGTCGTTATAATACGGATAACCAGAACCGTTCTGGGTTTCTACCCCACCAACAGCCTCGCCGTTGGTGAGCGGCACCAGAACCATGTAGTCGCCACCATTGGGAACCCAGACACCACAAACACGCGCATCTGACCTAAACAAAATAGAAGTATTACCACTTCCCTGTGTGCTGCCCCAATCTACGTCCTGCTGCCAGTGGTAATAGCCACCAGCAGGAACCGTGATCGTGTGATTAGGCGTCATGGTATTACTGAAGCCAGTGAATGACTCGCTGACAAACACATCGACAGACGCTTCGGAGTCAGGCGAAAACAGGTAAACGTCTACTGGCTGATATCTGTTTGCCATATTACCAAGCAGTGTGCCGCCGAAGTTAGCCGGTACACCCATGTGACCATTAGCGTGCTTACAAACGATTGGCCCCGAAGCAGATACGCGCCACGGTCCGATACCAGACTGACCAGATAGAGTGTCAACCCGATAGTTAGTAAGTGCGGTAGCGTTCTTCTTTACATCGTACCAGGTGCCAGTAGCCATGTTCTGGATACGAATATCTGTGCCCGTGAAGTACGAAACGACGTATGCCGTGGTGATGCTATATAAATACCACTCACTGTTAGCGTAGTGACCATTCAGTGGGGAGTTAACTCGTGCTTCAAGCAAACGGTTATCAATCGCTGCTGCAGTGGCGCTAGCAGCTGCGTTAGTAGCAGAAGTCGACGCAGCACCCGCAGAGGTATTAGCAGCAGACGCAAAACCACTAGCATCAGAGCTATGGCCAGACGCCACACCCGCAGAAGCAGACGCTGCATTAGCAAAACCAGATGCGTTTGATTCAGAGGTGCTGGCGTTAGATGCAAACGTGCTCGCCTCACCGGCTTTAGTTGTAGCAATACCTGCCTGCGTACTGGCGGTAGACGCTGACGTGCTAGCTGCACTTTGCGATGCTGTGGCACTTTGAGATGAAATTAGAGCCGCGCCTGCAGAGTCGCTAGACTTGTGGGCTGATCGAACAGATGAGTCATCTACTTCTACTGACGTTAGGTCTACTTCACCCTTAACAACAATAATGCCATCAATATAGATCGCATTGTCAGTATTACTTCCGATAGGGGCGGATCGAAGTTCGAGTCTGAGGCCGTTGGTAACCGGATACGATCCCGCAGTGCCCGTGTTCGTAAGAAATACCCAAGAGTTGCGGACAGCCGTAGCAATTGTGCCCCAACCGCCATCCCCAGCAAAACCAAAACTCTCACTTGTAGTGCCAGTCCCGTCGATATAGACCCAAAAGCCCCAGGTGAACTTGTCGCCTACCGCGATATCTGGGAACGAGTCCAAAAGAGCCGACTCAAAGATGTCGGTGCTGGCTGTGCTGCTTGCGGGAATTTTAAGGCTATGCGTACCAATCTTCTTATACGTGGTTGATGTGGTGAAGGCACTGCTTTGATCAGTCCACTGCGGTTTAACGCCACCAGGGAACGTGCCATCAAAAGCATAGTTCTGATACACAATGCCGTCACGGGCTGCTTCGGCGTCATCCTTCGCTGTGACGGCTAATCCTGCCTGCGTGCTAGCAGTGCTAGCAGAACCCGATGCGTTTGACTCAGAGGTTGCTGCCTGATTTCTATACGTCAAAGCCTCGCCAGCTTTAGTTGTAGCAATACCCGCTTGAGTAGTTGATATAGTTGCTTCATCGCCCGCTGTGGTTGCAGAGGCAGAGGCAGCATTAGCAGAACTTAGTGACGCTGCTGCTGACACCTCGGATAACACCTCAGCAGTAGCGGCCCTATCGCTGGTCTCGACAACAGTTAGGTCGTGATGACCTCGGACAATGACGAGCCCATCGATAAAGAGCTCTCGACTAGTGCCGCCCGTGTGGCTGCGTATGTCCATCTCTAGGTTGTAACCCGAAGAGAGCCCCGCCGATGCTGTGCCTTGCGCAGTTACAAACTGCCACGCGTTTGTGGAGGTTACCGTGCCCGTAGCCCAACCGCCGAACTGTTGAAACTGCAGAGTAATGTTGGAACTAAAGTTTTTGTAAACCCAAGCGCCCCAAGTGAATTTCTCACCCTGAACTATTTCTACGTCTGTTCTGTAGAAGATTGGATTATTGTTGCTAAAGATAGTGCTTTTAGATTTTAGGCTGTGCCCACCAAAATATTTCTGCGTAGAACTACGCTCGTAAAGAGTAGTGTCCCAACCGCCTATTAACGTAGCGTTTGCTAACCTTGAATCCACAACAACATTATCTAGAACCATGCTATCTCTAGCAGACTCCGCATCGTTTTTAGCTGTAGCTGCTAACCCTGCTTGAGTACTGGCCGTGGACGCGGACCCCGAAGCGTTACTCGCGGATGTCTGAGCGGCAGTCGCGAACCCTGATGCGTCACTCGCGAACCCTGATGCGTCACCCGCTTTCGTGCTCGCGATACCCGCCTGTGTAGTTGCAGTAGATGCTGAATTCCCTGCTGCTGTCTGACTAGCAGATGCAGCGTTTTGAGAAACAAGAGCTGCGGATGCAGAAATAGCTGAGGCATCAGCTTCTATCTCTGCCTTAATCGACTCAGTGACATCGATGACTTCTAGCGTCTTTAGTGCCACCTGGCCGTCGGTAATACCACTAGCGTTATAACGTACTTGGAAGTTTACGAATGCTAAATCAGGTTCATTGTTAGTACCTGAAGAGGGTGGAATAATCGCCCACGCCCTGCCACCAGATTGCCCACTAGGTGCGTTCTCAGTTACTAAATCAAAAGCTTCAAGCTGTGCATCTGTATAGTCACTACCGCCAAAGAAAACGGATAGCTCGAATGTACCATCAGCAACCGTTTTCACAACATATATGGGCTGGTAATTATTTAAATCAGGGCTACTCGTAATCCTAGTGCCGTCTGCTTTCCAACCATTGATGCCGAGGCTTACCCTTACTCCAGTGCCAATCGTGGCACCGTCGTTAACAACGCGGGCTATGAGTCGTACAAGATAAACTTTGTCAGAGTTATAGGGCTGAACTCTTCGTGTAGATACCGACTCATTTAAACCAAGGGTAGGCAAATAGGCATTACCAAACTCAGCATCGTTATCGATGAAGAAGCTAGCGGTTGCGTTGCCAGTACCTGCAAACCTGAAGTCACCACTATATAAATTATGACTTTGCTGGGTCTGTTGCCAGCTTGTAGGGTTTACAAATTGGATCTCACCATTCGCAGCTGTCTCTACCAGCACAGCATCTTTTAGATCGTCCGTATCTGACTTAGCAGTAGCTGCCAACGTAGCCTGAGACGAAGCGGTAGAAGCAGAACCAGCCGCATTGGTTTCTGAACTGGCTGCAGCTGTCTCACTTGCCTGCGCGTTTGTTTCAGCAGTCTCAGCATCATTTTTTGCAGTAGTAGCAAGCGTTGCCTGAGAGGCTGCAGTGTTAGCAGAACCCAAGGCGTTGCTCTCACTTGTCGCGGCATTACTCGCTGAGGTAGACGCTTCACCTGCTTTGGTTGTAGCAATACCAGCCTGAGACGAAGCGGTAGACGCAGATGTTCCAGCTGCACTTTCGCTTGCTGATGCGTTAGACGCAGATGTCTGTGATGCTGCTGCACTTACCGCACCTTCTAGGTTGGCTTTATTAGTCTCAACAATTGAGCCATTAGACGATAGGAACTGCACATCGTCGATGTACCCACGGAAGTTGCCACCAACTGCCCAGGTAGCATAATTAACAAGAGTATCAGTACCAATGTTCCCAGGCTGATCATCAATTAAGATAAGATCAATTCGAACAAACGCTGTATTGGTAGGTGCAGTGCCCTCATCAGAGACGTAGTCAAACCAGGTCAGCTGTGGGGCTTGTGAAGTGCCACTTACCCAAGAACCGTTTGCCTGGTTGTATTCAGAAGTAGCCGAAGACACAGCGGCTTGACTAAGCAGCGCGCCGTCTTCGTCGTACCAGTTGTAGATGATGAAAACGTCGTCCTCATCAATCCACTCAGGGTCTTGGTTATAAGAAGATGTAGTAGTGCCTGCAAGGCGAACAGCCATGTCCACGTTGAACTTCTGTGTAGCTTCAGCAACAAAGTACTTACTGAGTCGCAACCAATGGCCAGTTGTACCGGCATTTTCTACGTGAGTACCGAAGCTCTTCGTCGAAGCGAAGTCTCCAGTACTATTTACTACGTTATCAACAACCCCAACATCGCGAGGTGCATCAAACCGTTGGCCTTCGCAGTCCCAACCAGTAGGCCAAGTGTCTATAGATGTAGATGCTTGATCAGCTTCAAAGCCTACATTAACAACACCTCCATCAACTAGGTTCATACGGTCTTCAATAGCAGCTGATATACCTTCAGACGTGGCCGCCGCTGACTCTGACGACGCTGCGTTTGTTGCACTTGTTGCCGCAGCATTCCTGTAGGTCAACGCGTTAGCTTCTGAGTCGCTGGCATCTGACGCGCTGTTTGCCGCATTAGTCTCACTAGTCGATGCGGCTGACTCATGCCCCGACGCATTAGATTCGGATGTTGCCGCCTGGCTAGCTGATGTGGAAGCATTGCCTGCCTTAGTAGTAGCGATACCTGCTTGTGTGCTCGCGGTCGATGCTGATTGCCCAGCAGCTGTTTCACTGGCTGATGCAGCACTTTCAGATACCAACGCAGCGGCTGCAGAAACAGCTGCTGCGTCTGCTTTTAGTTCTGCAAGGACGACATCAGTAATATCAAACACTTCATACGACTTGACCGCAATATTACCGTCAGAAACGCTGCTTGCATTCTGACGAATGTGGAAACCAATATATTTTGCGGGGGTGTCCGACCCGTTTGGGCTTTGCATACTCGTCGTGGAGAACTGACTAATAATGACATTATTTGCTTGAGTGGTCTTGTTGTCTTGGACGATATCAAGTGGGCTTAGAGTCGCAGACGCATAGTCCTCGCCATGAAATACCATAACGAACTCAGTTTCACCGTCAGCGTTGTTAGTTTCTTGCTGACCTGGTTGGTGGTTTTCGTACAGCGTAAGACCATCGCCACCACGAGTAGTCGCTCCAAGATATACGTTCGTAGCGTTGCTGGCATAAGATTGAGTGCTTTCCACAGCGACACGATAGATAACCCGCACCATATAAACTTTGTCTGATCCGTAGGGGTAAGCCTTACGTGGACCGAAAGCTGCATTAGCTGTAGAAGCAGAACCGAAGTTATACGCATCACCAAAGACACTATCTGAGGTAGTGAAGTGGCTTTCAGCAATAGTGCTTGTTGCTACAAACCTGTCATCATCATTTTGTAGGTTCGTTCCGTAGCTTTGATATGCCCAGTTTTCAACGATGGGTGTGACCCTTGATGGGCCGATAGAAGCTATTTCCACCTTCGCGACAGTAAGCGCAGCTTCTGCTGCAGACTGCGCTGACGCTGCTAACGTGCTACTTGAGGACGCCGATGACTCAGATCCAGCAGCATTTGATTCTGATGTTGCAGCATTAGTCTCGGAAACTAATGCTGCGGCTTCACTGGCCGATGCATCGGATGCGCTTGTTGCCGCCAGACCTTCACTTGCAAGAGCCGCTGAAGCAGAGTTGCCAGCCGCAGTTTGGCTTGCTGTAGCACTTTGACTAGACGTGAGCGCAGCCCCAGCTGATGCAGCTGCTTTCGCGGACGCTGTACTTGCAGCGTCACTAGCCTCAACAACAGTGAGATCATGGTGGCCGCGCACAAGAATTAGTCCGTCTATAAAGACTTCTCGACTAGTGCCACCCGTGTGGCCGCGTATGTCAAACTCTACAAGGGCGCCAGACGGTACAGGGCTCGCCACGGTGGCCTGAACAGTTACGAACTGCCACGCGTTTGTTGACGTGACCGTACCCGTAGCCCAACCACCAAACTGCCTGCACTGAATAGTAATATCTGTATTAAAGTTCTTATAAACCCAAGCGCCCCAAGTGAATTTCTCACCTGTAATCATGGGTATATCAGTGTAATAAAACTCTGGGTATTGGTTGCTAAATGCACCAGAGGTAGTCTTAAAGCTATGGGTGCCAAACTTGGATTGCGTGCTAGAGCGCTCCCAAGGACCAGAGGTTTCCCAACCACCTATTAAAGAGCTTTCAGATAACCTTGAATCAACAATCAAATTCTCAAGTACGATGCCGTCTCTAGCAGATTCGGCAGCAGTCTGTGCGGACTCGGCGTCAGTTTTAGCAGTCGCCGCTAGCGTTGAACTTGAGGACGCAGAAGAGGCGTGTCCTGCTGCGTTTGACTCACTAGTAGCCGCTGCACTCTCACTAGCTTGTGCATTAGTTTCAGCAGTTTCTGCGTCAGTTTTTGCAGTAGTAGCTAAACCAGCTTGTGTTGAAGCTGTAGACGCAAAACCCGAGGCGTTTGACTCACTAGTAGCCGCAGCACTCTCACTAGCTTGTGCATTAGTTTCAGCAGTCTCAGCGTCAGTTTTTGCAGTAGTAGCTAAACCGGCCTGAGTAGAAGCGGTAGAGGCATGGCCTGCAGCTGTAACAACAGATGCTGCCGCTGCGCTCTCACTATTTGAAGCCGCTGTCTCGCTCGCTTGTGCGTTTGTCTCAGCAGTTTCTGCGTCAGTTTTTGCAGTAGTAGCTAAACCAGCCTGAGTAGAAGCCGTAGATGCATGGCCTGCAGCCGTGACGACAGATGCTGCCGCAGCACTTTGACTAACAGACGCTGCTGTTTTACTTACCGCAGCATCAATAGGGCCTTGGGAAATTTCTTGGATAGAACCGTCGGTGCATAGGAACTGCACATCGTCGATGCGGCCTATCCAGTTGCCACCCGACCACGTTGTATAGTCACCGCGCTTGCTTGCCTCGACCACTATTCCGTTATAGTCAACGCCAACGATTTCAATTTTTGCGTATACGGAGTTGGCCGGTACGGTTACTGTTCCTGGCTCGAAGTCGATCCAAGTTTCGTTTATTGCTGCGCCAAGCGCCCCTGAAGTAGTGATGTTGTTAGCAACAGCGTACAAATGTCCTGCACTCTGAGAGTACGATGACGATAGGAACACGCCCTCAGAATCATAGAATGACCACACGCAAATTGTGTCGTCTTCACCGACCCAATAGCTGTCCTGGGGGTTTGTAGTGGTCGGGGTAATGTTCTCGTAGTCATAGTTCCAAACACGGCACTTCGTTTTTAGTGTCTTACCTGGCTCAACCAAGAAGTGTTTGTAATGTGTTACCCAGTGCCCAGTGGTGTATACCAGGGAGCTTACAATACCGTAAGACAGCTCCGAGCCGAACTCGCTAGTCGTACCTACATCCGTTACAAAACCTAAATTAGTGATCGAGTTTTGTGCTTCTACTGTCCAGCCTGCGGGAGCTCCAACGCCTGCTACACCTTGTTCGAAACCAGCGTTGCTTGCACCCTGGTCTATTAGGTTCGCTCTCGCGCCTACGCTTGTAGCCAGGTCAGCTTTTGTAGACGCAGTAGAGGCGTGTCCAGCGGCAGTAGCTGCCGAGCCTGCTGAAGCGATCTCGCTATTTGAAGCCGCTGTCTCGCTAGCTTGTGCGTTAGTCTCCGCTGTTTCTGCGCCCGACCTAGCCGTAGTGGCGAGACCTGCCTGAGTTGATGCTGTGGACGCATGTCCCGACGCGGTAGAGGCAGAGCCTGCTGCCGCTCCAGCACTTACACTCGCGCTACCTGCAAACCCAGAAGCCGCGTCTGCTTGAATCTCTGCTTTGATAAGCTCAGTAACATCGATGACCTCAAAAGACTTTAGAGCTACCTGGCCAATCGTAGAAGAACTGTTTTGTCGCAACTGAAAAGCAATGGAGGTGGGTACTGGGTCTGTACCAGTAGCGGTAACATAGGCCCTGTCACCAGATTGCCCTGACGGCGCATTGTCAATCACCGTGTTTAAGGCTTCCAGTTGAGCATCTGTGTAATCTGGCCCGCCGATAAAACCAGCGATTTCAAATACGCCGTCGCTGACCAGTTTATAAACTGAGAAGGGCTGCACGTTGTTGTAGTCGGGATTAGTTTGCTGACGGGTCCCGCTGGCATCAAAACCGTTATACCCAATGAATACGCGACCCCCACCGTTATCAGTTCCGTCATCTACGACACGAGCTACGACTCGCACAAAGTAAACTTTGTCCGATGCGAAGGGGTACACTTTTCGCGGACCCACTGCGTGATTATCCGCAAGAGCACCCATATATGCGACACCGAACTCTGCGTCGTTAGTGATGAATTCAGCAGACGTACTAGTGTACGTACTAGAGTTACGGATTAATCTTGGGTCGTCCGTCCCTAAGTCATAACTTTGTGGGTTCTTTATCCAAGCGTCTTTCGTTACAAACCTAATCTCGCCTGCCGCTGCTGTTTCTATAAGAACAACGTCTCTCGCGTCTTCTGAATCTGAAGCAGCGTCTGTAGCTAAAGTAGCCTGAGTTGAAGCAACAGAAGAGTGACCTGCGGCTGTAATGACAGATGCTGCTGCTGCACTCTCACTAGCAGAAGCATTAGTTTCACTAGCTTGTGCATTAGTTTCAGCAGTCTCAGCATCAGTTTTTGCAGTAGTAGCTAAACCAGCTTGTGTTGAAGCTGTAGAAGCGTGTCCCGCTGCGTTTGACTCACTAGAAGCGGCAGCACTTTCACTAGCTTGTGCATTAGTTTCCGCAGTCTCAGCATTAGTTTCAGCAGTCTCAGCATCAGTTTTTGCAGTAGTAGCTAAAGTGGCCTGAGTAGAAGCGGTAGACGCATGACCTGACGCAGTAGAGGCAGAAGATGCCGCAGCACTTTCACTAGCTTGTGCATTAGTTTCAGCAGTCTCAGCATCAGTTTTTGCAGTAGTAGCTAAAGTGGCCTGAGAGGTAGCGGTATTTGCAGACCCTAATGCGTTTGACTCACTAGTAGCCGCTGCTTGTTCTGACGCGAGTGCAGCACCTGCGCTTGTATTAGCAGCAGCTGCGGAAGTGTTAGCCGCTGACGCTTCTTGACCAGCCGCCGTCTCTGATGCTGATGCCTCGCTCGCATAGTATGTGGCTGCAACTGCTGCCTGGTTACCCGCGAGTGCTTTAACATCGCGCCGGTATCCAATAACTGGATCTTCATCTGCACCTAAGTTTATGCGCAGGTAGAAAGGTTTGTTGCCCGAGAAGTAATAAGGGCCGTCTGTGCTTAACGCAGGCTCATTAACATCTACCGTTCCATCTTGGGTCCCTTCAGTTCCTCTGTCTCCGGCAGTCGAAACTGTTTTCGTGTAGAGGAGTGTACTGTCTTTGTCGTATACACGGACGATCAGATCGTCTTCAGGAGAAATTACGCAGAAATCGCTCAGGGTGACATTAGGGACAATGTATTCATCACCCAAAAACTCATACGGGACATGTGTTTCACAATCCGAGCCGTCACCATCACCTATTGCCCCACTCCACAGCGCCTCACTTAAATCGCTAGTAGAGAGTAGGCCGCCAGTTTCGACAATGGTGGCGGAACTAGATGTACCGTTCTCATCCATACGCCTAGTAGTTTCAGTACGGTCCACATCTATAATTATCCGCTCACTAGCAGGATTCAGAACGGTGTGGTCGTAGCCAGAAGTATAGTGTTTGTAGACTAGCGCATCGCAGGTAGTTCGGACTGATAGGTAACCAACCCCATCTGAACCAACATCAATGGTGGTCGAGTACATCGTGCCGCCAGTAAGTGCTACGGGCGTGACACCTGTCATAGTTCCGTTGTCCCAAGCGTCTGCGGATCTTACGTACGCCTGTCCATCTGAGAGCGGGTAAATACGGACGGTATGGAATTGCTCTCGCGTGATATACATACCGAACTGTCTGCCAGCATGCGCTATCGATGCGAGCGTGGTGTTATCGCTAATACACGCATTAAACGGTTTGCTCGAGGCGAGCTTATCACCCTGAGCAAGGGTCTGAACTTCGGTGACACCACGATCAAGTGTTGTCAGTAGAGTGCCGTTTTTATATATCTGGGTACTATCTTGCTCAACAGCAAAAACATAGTTCCCAGGCTCCATACAGATACGTTCGCTGATCGAGCCTGACGCTTTTAGTGCGCGCTCCGCGTCTATCGATCTAGCTTTAGCTACAAGTGCTGAGCTGCTAGACGCAGAAGAAGAGGTGGCGGCAGCTGTTGCGGAAGACGCTGCTGCAATTACGTCTGCTGCAGTAGACACTACGTCCGCATTGGTCAGTATGACATCGGCGTTTGTGGCTGCCTTATCAAGAGCTGTCGCTGCTGCATCTAAAGCTGTCTGTGTAGCGTCGGCTGCCGTACTGATCACGTCTGCTGCAGTAGCTGTCACGTCTAGTGAGGTTTGCGCTACGTCAGATGTCGTCGTAGCTGCATCAGCAGCTGTGCTAATTACATCAGCCGCAGTCGACGCCACGTCTAAAGCAGTTTGGGTTGCATCGACTGTGGCTGCATTTGCGCTAGCCAGGGCTGCGGCTGCTTCGGATGCAGCAGTCCCCGCGCTCGCTGCCGTATCTATTACGTCCTGCGCAGTCGCCGCTAAGTCAGCAGCTGTATCCAGTGCATCTTGTGCCGTGCTCTGCGCATCCGCCGCCGTTAAGACTGCGTCTTGTGCCGCTGCAGTTTGACTAGCTAAAGCTGCTGCTGCCGAAGCTGCTGCTGCCGTGGTACTACCATATGTGGTAACTAGGTCGGCAATACCAGTTTCGGTATCTGTGATGCGACCACTTAAAACAGCAGACAACTCTGAATCAGTAATTGCACCAGCCAGCTCATCTAGTAAAACTGTTACGTTCGGAGATGTAGTTGCCAGTGTGCCTTGAGTAGCGTTGTAGTTGCCTTCCTCATTAGTCGTAGAGATGTGGCGAATCCAGTAGTAGAAACTCTGGTCACCACCGACGTTATCAACGTAAGTAGGGCCTGATGTGATTCCAACAAGAATAGCGTCGCCCAATACATCAGAGTCGTGTCGCCATATTTCTGTTTGGCTGTGTCCAAGATAAATTGCTGCTGTCCAGGTGAGTAAGACTTTCTGGTAGCCACCAGTCGCACTGAAGTTCACTGGCGTATCAGGAGTTCCAAAGACATCGTTGCCGCCGCTTGGACCAGGCACTACGCCCATGCCTAAGTTAGATGACGTGATGTTGTTAGGGTCAAACTTGTTAGCTTTGAGCTCTTCCGCTAGACCACTATTGATCAACTCTCTTAAAGTAACCGCACGATCTCTGGGATCGCCGCGTCGCCCGAGACGAATCTCAATTGCTTCTACAATACTGCTTAAATACTTCTTCGTGGCAGGATCGACAGAACTTGGGGGCTGGCCAATGCCAGGTACTTTGGTAGGAGTCTTTTTTACTGTCATGCGTTCTTGATCTCATCAATTGATTGAGCAATACAAATAGAGTCGACGAAGCGTCGGCCCTTTACTTTGACTTGCCATTCTTTTGCTGTGACTGCCGGAAGTCTGCATATCGGCTCAGCGAGCGTCACATCCCCGATTCCGCTCGGGGCGAAAGTCGTCAACGTGTAGCCGCCGGTAGCTTTTGTGGTGAATTTAGTATTTAGTATTAAATTGCCGTCGGCATACACCGAGACAATAACTCCCCCAGTGCCTGACTCAGTGCTAAAATCCACGCCCACCCAGGACATCGCTACAGGTCTGTCAGCAACGAAAACCTTTGATTTCCACTCGGCCTCTCGGAAGGTTGTGGCATCGCCCTGAAATTTATGGATCTTGTTTGCGCTGATGTAGTAAAGGCTACCGTCTCTAGGATCCTGATAACCGCCTTCAATTTCCTGGGAGCCTGTTGAGAGTTTGATCAGAGAAGTATCTTCAGAGCGAGGGTCGTATATCCAACCTTCGTTAGCGCCGTTATCGGTGTAAAACGCGACATAAGTTTCTTCGTGTTTGAACGCTTTTATCGTTGTAGGTGAGTAGTCAGCATTCCACTGCTTAGGTGTAATCAGGCCCTCGCTAACGAGTCGAGCTTCTGCACCAGAGACCGCTACAAGACCGTCTGGACCCGCATACAAAACGTACGAACCCATGTCTACGACGCTGTCTTTGTTTACACATGCCTGCGCTATATCTAGCTTCGATGCAGACATTGCTGACGGATCTGAACCTACTACAAAGTAAGTCGCCTCATTAGTGAGGCATACAAGCCCGCTTCCAGTTGTAGCGATCGCGATTATCTCTTCATCTAATGTTATTCGGTACGCAATCGGCCACGCGTGCGGCAAGTAAGACTCACTTATACATAACCGCTTCCCACTAAATCCTGCAAACATACCGTTGGCTAACGCGGTTAAACCTTGCAGCGGGCCACTTGGGTACAGTGTACTGTCATCATCTGGGGGGCCGATCCAAGTAGCACTGGGTAGAACCTCACCCAGCTCAGATGAGGACAGGGTGTCTGCGAAAGTGGTAGCTGTGAAGTTAACTTCACCGACAAACTGAAACGTAGTGTTAGTCGAACCTGAGTTCGATCGATAAATGCGTTTCTTAGCACCTGTTGAAAAGAAGTAATCCCCGCTCGGCTGATCACCAGTAGGCATTGTGATGTCTACATTTTCAGCATCTGTCAGTTCCGTTACTGCAGTTGGAGGGCTCGGTGGCCCCTCTTCTCCGAGAGATGTAACAAACGTATACACGTAAGACACGTCGCTCGGCGTTTGCGTATCATCAGCGGTGCCTGTCTTGGTACGCTGAGGTGCGTTAGGCGGGGCTGGAACGCCGAGCCTGTAACTTACCGCGGGGTAAGTACCGCCGCTAATCATGCTAGTTGCAGTACCAACTCGTGGGTAATCTTCGCCGCTCCAATACAACCGGCCTTGTGTGTCGTCAGGTATTGGGCCTTCCACGACGCTTACGTTCGCGTCGTCCCACTGAAACCAGTTGTTACTTGAGTCAAGATAGATTGATTTACGAACTGCACCAGAGAGCGTCTGAATTTCACTATCACTGTTCAGTAGGCCGACTTGGCCTGATGCAAAGTCAGCGTTTTTCGCGTCTACAGCAAACTGCTCAGCGATAAGTTTAGAGCTAACCGCCGGAACCATACCTTTGAATTGCTGTACCTTGAAATACGCCATAATCGTGAGCTCATCTTTTTGCTATTATATTAGTACGACTAATAATGTTCCACCTCTTAATAACACCAAAGCACTGGTGTGGTCTTCCTTACATCCACATGCACAAAGTTCTTTGCTATACCAACAGACATACCCATCGCCAGGGCGTGGTTAACAATCGCGCGTCGCTGGGCACCGCCGTTTACTGCTATGTCTGCGGCAATTCCCTGGGCATGCGTGCCTGGCTTTTCTTTCGCTTTTTCGATGCTGTGAAGCTCTGGGTCGCGATAACCGCTGGTCACATAGAACGGGAAGCCGCAAGCCCCCCTGAGCTGGTCTAAGCTATGTATGAACTGCTCAGACATGCGGTTGTTCCCGCTCTCTTGGCAGTCAAAATCTTCTAGCTTGAAGTATAAAAAATCAGTCATATTATTCTCTAAATAAGTATGCCACGTAGCCAAGAATCGCCGTCCAAAGAGAGGCGACTATGGCTGTGCCAACTTTGGCCGTGTTTGTGTTAGTTAACGCCGTCTCGGCTACTTCCTCGATCTTCTTCTCGTTTTCGTCGAGTCGGAATTCATGCCGCTTCAGCCGTGCGTCAGTACCAACCAGCTTCTCTTCGACGCGTGCTACGCTGGTGAGTACTTCGGTCAGCTTGTCGATCTTTACTTCAAGACGATCAAACCGGCGATTTGTTTCTGGGTCGGTCATTTGCGCATCCCCATAAGTTTCGATGCGCCCTTAATTCCAAATGAACTCGAGATCGCGATAAAAAGAAGGTATTGATACCACTCGGGCAGGTCGTTCAGCGTTGAAAATGCCTGCTGTACGCGCTCTACCACTGTCATGTCATTAGCAATAATTGCATAGCCAACCATGAATATTGGTATAGCTAATATTATAGTCCAGAACTCGTCTTTCCACGAGGACGCAGATGCATCAACCATCTTGGCTTCCCAATCAGCATCGTTCTGGATGACGTTCATTTTGGCTTGGTGCTTAGCCTGTTTTTCTTCAGCCCTGTTGCTGAGATACGTCTTGCCTAAATCTGCAACAGGTCCAAGTAGCGCGGTAAAGATGCTCATCAGAGTAATCCTGTAGGTAGTATGCGGTTTTCAAATGTGCTCGGGAATCCGTCAGAAAATATTCTGTCTACAGTCTCGGCAGTGGGGCCAAGAACAACAGCCGCCGCGCCAGTGACACCACGGCCCCAATCGGCGGCTTGCATAGCCTGGCGCGCGATAGTGAACGGGCCCATAGCAAACCCTCTGTCAAAGGCAGCGCCCATGTAGGTGCCCCAGCTCATATCGTCGGTTCTAAAGTAATTCTTAGCTTCGTGATCAATACCAGGAATTGCCCAGGCTAAACCAAACTTAGCGTACTCACGCAGCTCCATACCCACCATCGCCAGTGGCATAGTCGCTATACCCATTAGGGCAAACACGCCAGCCGCGCCAGTCATAGCAGCGTAGGTATTAACATCTTTTGCAGATGCTCCTTCCAACCTGGCTAGTGATTCGCGCTTCGCGCCTGCGAGCATGACTTTGCCGTAAGAGAAAACAAATCCTTTTAACTGCCAAACAAGTGCCCAGCGTGGGTCAGATGCCCAAAGAGGCCGCTCCGCAGAGTTTGGCCGCAGTGTCGATGACTCTACAAACCGCTGCAGAGCCATACGTACCTTTTTGCCCTCGGGTGTACTGAAGTCCTGGTTACTTTTTGACCAGACCTGTACTTCTTCAGCAGTAACACCTAGTTCTTGTAGGTATCGCTTTGAAAACGGGCCAGCTGTCTCTGAGTTACTGTGGTTCTCTAGGAACCTAACGCCCATGTTCGACGCAAACTCTCGGGTAAATTTAGTGTAGGTATCGAGGAGGGTAAATCGGAAGAACCCATCGGCAACCTTACGCGCATTAGTGCTCATGTAGTCTAGTTCTGCCTGTGACATCATGACGTTGGCGACTGACTGACTAGTAACGACACCTAAGTCGCGAGCAAGCACTCGAGCCTCATCACGATTACGGATAGTGTTTACAATCTCTTTCATACCCGTGGTAACAGAGCCAAACTCTTTACTCGCAATTACAGGCCCAGCTAGTTCTGGTATCGAGCCCAATACAGCGAGAGGCAAGATTGCAAAAATTTGTAAGATCGAGCCCCAGCTGTTAATCGCTCGCCACATTGGTCCTAGCGGGGCGTCCTGGTATCCCAAGTACTTGTGGACGATCTTTTCTGCTTCTGCCCGAGCTTTTGGATCAAGCTTACGCAGCTCTTCCTCATAGATACTGTTGCCGAAATCGTCTTTAGTGTTTCGGTTCCATTCAACGCGCTTGACCATGTTGCTGATATAACGCATTAGCGCAATATCAGGGTCTTCAAGGAAACCAGCTTCTTGCAGCTTCTCTCTATCTACCTTCTTCGTAAGCTGGATAGCCTTTTCTGCTGACTGAGCAGGGTTAGTCTCTTCGATAGAGATTGGCCCCTCATCCATTACAACCTGTTGGTAGTTGACCAACCGTTGTACAGCGCTCCTAATGTCAGACTCTTTAGCCTCGGGGTCTGCTTCCATAAGCAGCGCAACCAGGCCAGCAGGATCTTGGTCGATTGCAGATAGCTTGAGGACAACAGGAGCGTAGTCACGTTGGCGACCTACGTCTGTGTTAGATGGCTCAATGTACTCGTCATAGAACTTATCAAACCACTGGCGTACAGCTATCGCATTAGCGTCGGTAAGATCGCGCGTAGGAGTGCTGGTAAACGCTATGCGGATTGACTCCTGGACTTCTGGTGAGTCCAGCTTGCCATCCACCATATCTTCAAGCTGACTGAAGCGTGCATTACCTTCGAGCATGGCTGTCTTGAGGAAGCCTAGCTTGTTGCGTCCTTGTCCTTTAGCTTGCTGAGACCGCCCGTAGAACAGATCTGCTAGCTTGTTACCGCCGATCTTTCGGAGTCGAGTGTCTGCTGTGACAACGAAGTTGTAGATAGGAGTAAACCCGTCGCTACGAATTATCTCCTGTACTTTTCTAGTGATGGCGTTAGAAAGCCCTGGGCTTTGCTTCTCGATGACTTCCGCCATCTTTCTCACTATCACCTTCTGTTCCATCGTGGCATTGCGCGCCCCAGAACGGACATCGCCTGCCTTACGCGTTTTCATCACCTCGTCCATGTACCCACGGAACTCTGGAGAGTAAGTGTCTTGACCGAAGCGCTGCTTCATTTCTTTCGAGAATGCGTTGTAAAAAGACTTGAGTGCCCGTGCTACTTTTTGGAAGTGCGCGCCTATAAGACCTTTCTTTCTGTTCTTGGTGTATTCACCTATGGCCCAATTGGCCGTCTGGTCTGCATACCATTCTTCAAAACCTCTTTTACCCTTGTAAGCAGCAGGTGCATCATCGGCGCCGCGTGCTATTTGATATGCATCAAAGAGTCGGTTGTACAGAGAGGGATTCTGCAGGGTAGAGGATAGCTGCTCTTTAAACAGGGCATGCCCTAGTTCATGTGCGACCACTATAGCGGTATCAAGCTCATTCTTACCTGCGTCGGGGTCGACTAGGATGATGTGTGCATCGCCGAAACCTATATACCGCCCGCCGCCTTGTGGGTTGTCGCGAAGGTCTTCGGCAATCTGCTTCACATAGGAAGCGACATTTTCGTTGTCAAAATAAGCAGAGGTATCCTGGGCCAGCAATTCTTTAATAGATATAACTGATACAGGGTTGTTTAACCGCAGAGTTCGCCGCGCTATGTCTGCAACGCGCTTGCCAATCGTTCCTTCTTTAAGCCCAATTTGCGCTAGGTCGCCAACGTTCTCCTGGTCAGGCTCAAACGTGTAATCAGGGTTAGCGGATTCTGTATCCTCCGAAAAACCAATTGGTCTAGTTTGTTCTTCGCCTCTATCTGCTACTGGGCCTTGATCAACGGGATCTTCGTTGCGCTCGTTAAATCCGACATTTCGCTCGCCTGCAAACTCTTCAACGCCATCCTCATCAACTCCCAGAACTTCGCCATTCTTAGTGATTCTGTAAGGCTGTCCGTCACTCTCAATTCGTTCTTGTACTTGCTGCTTGTTGCCTTCAAAAACAACAAAACCATCCTCGTTTGTCAGCTGATAGGTCGCGTCTCTTGGTGCTGGTTCGGCGGGGGTTATATTTAGTAACTTACCTAGAGTTACATTCCCTCCGCTAGCAGTGCCTGCTTCAACGTCCATTAAGGCTAGTAATGGAGTCTTTTCAGGGAACTCGACACTCGTGTCACCCCTGTCTTTAGCCTTCTGATATTCAATATATTTTTTAGTCCAGGCTTTACGCTCGCGCTTCAACCGGTCAAGGGGAGAGTTTGTCTGCGCAGCCGTCTCATCAATCTGGGAGAGCGCCCGTTCATACTCCGCAAGTCGCCCTGACAAATTTGGATCGTTAGGATCGATGTCAAACTCTAAAGCTGCTTTCGCTATGTCAGCCTCTTCGCGGGCTATGAGGCTACTCAGCTCACTAATATCTTTAAGGTCTTTAGAGCGGATATCGTACCCACCGATGCGAATCTCATATCCCTGTTCAATCAATGATCCGATAGCCTGGAACAGGCCATTGCGCTGGGCTGTTTGAGGCCCACCTTCTGTGAAGTTAGTTTTTTGCTCAATTGAAAAGAGCCGCTGACCTTCTTTCACTAGGTCAGTCAAGTTAACAGCGGCCCCATCTACAGTGACTATTTCTTCTTTAGTCTTGTCTACCCACTGTCCTTTGACCTTTTTTTGACGCGCATAACGGCTTTCTTTAGCTTTGCTGATTGCGCTCTTAATAAACGTAATAGGGGAGGAGCTTCTATTATCCAAACGCTCTGTGGCAACGCCCGCCGCCTCAGCCTCTCGATCGATCTCCGCATCTATCTCTGGATCTATTTCTAAATCCGAGCGAGTATCAAGCCCATATAGATCTGCTTCGGGGCTTTTGGTCTGCATAAGCGACCAAGACTTATCATCGTTTAGCTTAAAAAACACACTGTTGTCGCCAGCATCGCGCTTGGCTTGGACAGCCGCTCGCATGAAGGCGTCAGACATAGTTGCGAAGGGACTGTTAGCGCCAAAACTCAGGCCATCAAACTGACCTTTACCCAGTTCTTCCTGGTCGAGTTCAGCGAACTCTGCAGCAAACTCATCGCGAGCTTCACGAGTTGTATCAAATAATTGCTCAGGGTCTCGAGGCTTGTAGGTCTCTTGCCTACCAATGTTCAGCTCTACTGGTGCGCCCATCTCAGCGAAACTCTCTTGGTCGATGTTGCGGACCTGTGGGCCTTGCTCGTTTTCAAAGAGTTTCTTACGGTTCTCTAACGCTTCTTTGATTGAGACTCGGCGGATAGATCCACCTTCGGGCACCTGCTTACCAGCTGCTGTCATGGCACCAGGAACACCTTCCTCGTTGGTGGCCTGCTGCCATACAACGTTGCCGCCACGATCCAGTGCCTCAATAGCGATATCACTATCATTCGGCTTGACACTGCTGTACTGCAGCGCCTCTGCTAGTGACGACTCGCTGGCTTCTGACTTTGCGACTTCTTCAGCGATATCGAAGTTCTTAGTAATGATGGTGCCACGACCAGGAATGAACCTGGTGTAGAACGTCTCGCCCTGGATATCCACTTTCTTAGTGCTATCGGGGGAGGCGTCATATTCAGGAGTTGGGCCTTCGACCCAGACAGAGTGTCTGTTGGTAGAAGTATCGAGGGCTGCGCGTAGTTGTGCGTTGACCGAGCTCCGTGGTTCGGGGGTGGTATAACCCATAGAGTCAGTGCCGTACTGCTCTGCGTCGATCTGGTTATCAACTTGCTGCTGACGGGCTTGCTCGATGAAATCTTTCGCTTTGCCCATGATGTTACCAGCACCACGAAGCGATCCAGTCGCTACGCTGCCAGCACCAGAAATACCCGCACCGCCAAAGAATCCAGCAAACGCTGACTCTCCAATACGAAGGGCGGCGTCTTGCTGCGTGTATTCGTCATCCATAGAAAAGCGGTTAGCTACACCGAAACCTTCTTGGCCAACTTCAGCTAAACCTTCTGTAGCGCCGCCGCGAACGGTATTCTTACCCAGGGTTTTTGCAAACTCGCTAAACGCTGATCCATCTTTAGTTGAGCGCTTCGCAGCTATTGCACCTAGATCCTTCATTAGCATTCTGGTTAAGAGCGCCTCGCCTCCAATACCAATCAGTGCTTGCGGAATTGCAAGACCAGCTGCACGCAACGCTGCTTCGTCTTGGTCTAGGTAGTCGAGGTTCTCACCAAAGTTTGATCCAGCCATGCTGCCGTATTCTTGGCCGAACATGCCAGCTAGAGCGCCGCCTCTCAGCGACAGCTTTTTACCAGGGTTGTTGCGCTGAGCGAGTCGATATGCGACCGCTAGGACGCGCTCTTCCTCGGGCATGGCTTCGCCCTTGAGTTTCTTTTCAAAGGCATCTTTAACGAGACGTTTTGTGACTTGCTTGCCGCCTGTGGTTAGACCAACTTTCGCTAGTCCAGTGACTGCTGCGCCACCGAGGCCACCAGTAATGGTAGTGCCTAAGTAGGGGGTAACTTGTCCGACATTCTTGGCGACCTGAGAAACAAACCCGCCGAAAGTAGGGTTATCTACAAACTCCCCAAACGTTTCTAGCTCGCCAAACTGACCAGCTGCGCGCTCTTCGCGCTGCCTAGCGTCTGCAATGTTTTTGGCAGCCGCTTCTTCATCGCCTATTACAGTGTTGAATAACCCTTTAAAATAGTCGGTGTCGGTACGAATACCTTCAACACCCGCCCCGAATCCACGGTCAAACGTCTCCCCAACGCCTTTGGGCGTTTCCGGCTGCATAGATTCATCTTGAATCGTTTCGTAACCGGTCTTACCACGGTAGCGGCTGAATAAGTCTTCAATGGATTCCGACACGCTAGCCCGCCTTATTTGAGTTAGCTCGAGCCTTTACAGATCCTTTCGCGCCCTTAATCTCCTTTATAAAGTAGGCGTAACCGGAATCACCAAAGATTTTTCTAAGCACGCTTTTAGGGACAGACTCATCCTGTTGTGAGCCAGTTGTAGGGTCATAAACAATAACTGATCCGTCAGACTGTACCTGTAGTCGACCCAGTAGTTCATCGTTGCCGTCAATGTAGTTTATCGAGCCATCGGGTAAAAAGTTCTCCCCAAATGACCCATACTCTTCACTTTCAGCGAGTGCTTGTATGCCCATGCTGATCATGGAATTTAAGGCAACTTGCGTTTCAGCCTTTCGAGGAGTACTAGCGGGAGCGCTTCTAAATTCTCTATACGCGTCTTCAAAAGCACCTCGATACTCAGAGAAGAAGCGGCCCTCATCAAAATTAATATCGCTATTTATGTTCCCATCACCGTCGACTCCGTAAATCGCTTTTTTGGCCGCGGTAAAGTTGTTACGTATACGCTCCCCAACTTTCTCAGAGACATTCCAATCTTGTTGTTCAACCTGTCGGAAGTAATTAAGGCGGGCTGTTTCAGCGGTCATCCGAGACGTTTCGGCTGAATAACCCTGACGCTCTTCGGCCTGCTGCGCACGGTCCTCTTGGCGCTCCGCAAGGACCGCTTCACCCAGCTCTTTAGCGTTATAGTCAGTGCTACCCGTTGCTGTGATGTTGTTGAGCCGTGTGAGATATGTGGCGCGTTGTTCTTCATTTACAGCAATGCTTGAAAGCATCAGTCTCATGCTTTGCTGGTCCTCGCGCGTAGCCTTATTCATTTCTTCGAGTGATGTTATACCCTGTGCTTTAAGGCGTTCCTGTAGTGCATCAACTTCCTCTTGAGTAACCTGAACCTTGCCTTGAATAATATCTTCATCTGAAGCCGCTTCTCCCTTTTTGGCCATCGCCGTGATGATTGGGTTTTGCTCTTTACCGGAGTCACTGCGCAACACGCCAAACGACTCTTGCTTAGGTGCGGCTTCGTTTCCATCGCTACGCAACACGCCGACCGAAACTTGCTTAGCCGCCTCTTGGACTTCTGGTGTCACGATGTTGGAAACGGGCACCTTTAGCTCAGAACCATACTGTTGTAGGATTTCTAATTGCTCGGGGTAAGGCTTGCCTGCAAGCGCTCGCTTCAGCTTCGTGGCGATAGCGGGTGCCTGCTCTCCACCTATTCTAAGTATTGCTTCTTCTAGCTCGTTAGTTAACTGCCCAACTGCCCTCTGAATCTTAACCTCGTTATCGGCAATTGACTGATCCCCTTCAAGGATATCGCCTTTTAATTGGACTTCTCTTTTAAAACCAGCAACACCTGGCCTGTTCCAAGACTGGTTGTATTGATTAGCTACAAGCCCTGCGACCTCGCTTGTTGTAGAAAACCCAACCTCTGCATCTGCACCAGGTTTTCGGTCAGTTGTGGCGAACTTAGGTGTCTCGTCCCCCTCGTAAGTCCCTTGCATAGTCAGAGTCCCTTCAGGACCGGCTTGCAAGTTTGTGAATGAAAATCCTGGGTTACGTTCAACCGATAGGTCTTTATTACCGACAAGCGTCACAAACCTTTCAAGTTTAGGGTCAAACTTTCCACTATCACGCTGTTTCTGAAGTAAGGCTTCTAGCTTTGGAATATCAATTTCTTCGCCCGCACGTTTGCTAATCCCCAGATCGTTCGCAAGACCTGATATCTCATACATGTTATCCATGTTACGAGTGCGCTGCGCTGCTTCTTCTTGCCGATCGTTTTGATCTCTGGCTATGGATTGCCTTTCATTTTCACGGTCAATCCTGTCACCACCTGTATACCCCGAAGCAAAACTTTTTATGCCTGATGCCAAACTCATAACCAAATCTCTCTATTAGAGGAACGCAAATACTGCTGCTGCACCAAGAGTGCCAAGCGCGCTGTACGTCTGTGCTTTACTTTGTGCTCTCGCGTTCTTGTAAGCGGACTCGCGGCTCGCTGCTGCACCAGCTGCATTACCTAACGAGCTAAGCGAAGAGCGGTTTACGCCCTGACCAATATCGATCAAGTCCGCCATTAGTGCTCTGTTAGCATCTTTCTGAGCTATACGTGCGTCGTTAACGCCCTGGATACCACCAAGCGTAGTGCCCATTGCGAGTGATTGTTTCTGCTGCTGCATTTGAGCGGGGGTAAGTGCAGCGCCATAACGGCTCGCGTTACGGTCAACAATCCCTTGCATCAGCTGATTAGAGTTCTCTCGATCTTCAACAGCCTGGTCGATTAAGCTCGTATCGTTCTGCGCCTTATTTATAAGGTCTAGTTCGATGGGCCGAATGTCCCGCACGTAATTTGCGTAATCCGCCTGCGTAATGTTCGCAAGGGTCTGTTCAGGGTCTACACCATCACTGTTGTAAGCTGTTAGAGAACCGCCAGTTCGACTTGCGCCTGCGTTTCGGCCAAAACCTGTGAACTGACTAAAACCGCCTGCATCTATAGCGAACATTGCGGATGAGTTTCCTATCATGCTAGCCCCCGTTACCCGTTATCGTCGATGTACTTAAAGAACTTCGAAACTTTCTCGTTACCTTTGCCAAACTTCTTGCCAGCTGCTCCGGCAATCTTAAGGCCCGCATCGATCTTGGCTTGCTTTGTGAGCAGCGTGTTCTTAGCTTTATCTAGTGTACGGTTGGTGCCAATATTAGTAAGCAGAGACATAGAGTCTGCTGACGCTGCGGTCTGACCCTGTGCAGAACCTACAGCTGCTGCAGCACGTTTGTTTTGGACATCAAGCGCGCCTGCTGTGGCTTGCCCCAGAGTCGACTGATACGCGCCAGAAAGATCACTCGCTGTGCCGCCCGCATTTTGTGTGGCTGCATAGTTAGGCGTCGATGTCAGCCCTTGCATCACATCAGCGTTTCCACGCCCGCGCGCTAAGTTCTTTATGTCATCGGTAAGAGAGTCTTTTAGCTCAGCCACATTTAAAGGTGCGTAGTTCTCGTTAAAGAACTCTGCTTTTTCAGCCGCGATTCGCGACTCAGCTTGCTCAGCAGCGGATGCTTTGTAATCTTGCTTCTTTGGTTTGCTACCCATTACACATCTCTCGTATAAACAATAGTGTCGATCTTCCAACCCTGTTCTAAAAAATACTCTCGTAGCTCAGGTACTGCTGACCGCGTTTCTATATTTATGTAGCCTTGCTCTCTCGCCTGCGCTACAAAAAAGTCCTGGTGCTGGGCTACGAGGTTCATTCCTCGCTTCTTTGCCCAAGCCAGCCAAAGCAACATAGTTCTCTGGCCGGTGAATGCATCTGTTTCACCCGTAGTGACTACGAAGCCATCTGCTGTAGTCCAGAGCGTTGCTGCTCCAACCTCGCATGCTGCGTACACATCACCTGCTGTAAACGTCAGCATTGGATTCGCATCCAAAATCTCTTGTATCGCCGGTAACACCCAATGTGCATTACAGGTGATATCTGTTTCGACGGGGTTGCTATCCGCCCCGACCGTATCTATTTCGTCTAGCCCGCCAAGCGCCAGCTGTACTGCCTCCATACTTCACCTTCCTAGCCACTGCGGTATCGGCATTGCGCGACCTGCGCTCAGCTTCCTCAATACCATTAGTAAATAGCTGCCCATACACTCCAGCAGTCTGAAGGTCAGACCACTCTTTGTTAGGCATTCGTAGTAAACGGAACAAAGCTCCGTTTACGATTGTGTCTCGGTAGTCATTCATTACCGCGTCATCACAAGCTGTGCTGGTGTGAGTAGGGCGCAGTACTGCTCTAAGAATCGTACTGCTTACACCAGTAGTAGTGGGTATTGGTACTAACAGGAAAGTCGAAGAGGTGTACTGAACAAAATACTCAGGTACGCCATTACCCTCGCGCCACTTTGGTATCCGCTGCTCTAGCAGAGTAGTGGTTATAGGCTCAATATCTTTTCCCAGGTGTGTAACCCACAGCACTTTTTGAACCGACGTACCCGGGGGTGGTTCGAGGTCGTATTCAAAAATGTTAGCCACCGTAGTAACGGGGTCGAGCTCAGCTTGATACGCATTAGACCGCTGACAAAACTCGATCACAGAGGACCGAATATTGCTCTCGACTAGTGTGTCAGGGCAACCTGGGACCATAGGTAAGATCTCAGGTAGTAGCGCTTCATAAGCAATCGCCATTCATTACACCATTTGGCTAGTAGGTCTGCGTTCCAAGTTTGGATTAGTCACGGCGTCGAGCTGGCCTTTACCAGCTACAGACTGCGTAAATAACTGGAAGTGACTGTTTGCACGGTCTGCGTTGCCTGCGTACTCGGCGTCCTTCATGTAAGCCATGTACAAAACGTAGTTCATTACTGCGTTCGCGAAGATGTCAGGGATCGACAGGGCTCCGTTCTGGGCAACAGTAGTTGGGTTCGATGAGTAAACAATCTCAAGATACGCATTACCGGCGACGCCAGGGTAAACGTAAAAGTTTCTTGGGTTGCTCTCTTCATATATGTAGTGCTTGACGATGTTGGTGTGTGCAGCATCGCCCGCTACCGTCGGGTCATGCCAATCAGGTGTCTGACTGTTAAGAACCTCGATATCTACTAAACGAACTGATCGCTTTCCGGTGCCGCCGCTAGCTGCTGACATGTTTCGGACTACCTTCAAGAGTCGGTTGCCGCCGGAAGGGATATCCTGCTTAGTTCCAGTCGCTAGGGTGATGGTCGAGTTGACCGCTGAAGCGTCAGGCTTCATCAAGGCAATCTCGCGCTGGGCATCGTTAATCCATAAAACAAGCTCATTTACGACAGGCCATCTAACTCCTGTTGTGTCTTGAAGTACGGTTTGTACTCGATCAATTACGCTTTGAACTGTGACTGCCATGATATTTTACCTATGAGTTAAGAATGGATTCCCAAGCGGCTTCTCGGGCATCAGTGTCAATTGTCTTACCCATTGCTCGATTAACAGCTGCAGCTTTAGGGTAACCATCTGCTTTAAAGTTTTTTGGATCGCCTTCATCCATCATCTTTTCGAGGACGGTAACCAAAGTAGGGTTGGTTTCAGTTGTGGTCACTTCAACAACTTCTTCAAACACCGCTACTTCAGCGTTGACCTCTTCGACGTATTTGTCGTTGTATTCCTTGGCACCCATTTGAATGGCGATTAAGCCAATCTCATCAGCGATTTCTCGAGGAACTCCTGCTTCAAACAAAACGACGGCCCCGCTAAGGGTCGCCACTCGTAAATCTTCGCCACTAACAATCTTCATGATTAATAGTCCTGGTTATTTCTTCTTGGTTGGTCGCTTGCCGGTCTTGTTCCAAGCGTTCATATACGATCGCAGAGACATGCCTGTCGCTTTTAACTGCGAGGCATCTACGTTCGCCATCTCTCGACCCTTGTAAGTAATGGTCTTGGCAGAACCTACGCCGAACTTAGATCGCTTAGGTGTCTTAGCGCCGCCTTTAATGACGCTCGAACCCGCAGGGATCATAGATGCGACTGTTGCACCAGCCATAACTTTGCCTGTTCTGCTCATTCCTGGCTTAGGTGCCGTGTTAGCACGGCGGCTCTTTGGAGCCTGACCTGTACGAGTCGCACCGCGTGCGCCTGCTACGGGCTTTTTCCTAGGCTTAGGGGGATTTCTAGTCGCGCCGCGCGGTTTGCCTGACGCTGTTGTAGCAGGCTTCTTAGGGGCGGTTGTTTTAGCCTGGGGCTTTACTCGAGTAGCACCTCTTGGCTTTGGCTTCGCGCCTTTTTTCACGGCTTCTTGTACAGCTTTTTTACCGAATCTTTTGGCTGCAGCCGCTATGCCTGCTCGGCCAATCATTGCTGCAACGCCTAATAGGGGGAGTGCCATGTCATGTACCTTCTTCTATAAGTAAAAACCCCCTCCGAAGAGGGGGCGCTTGTCTTACTGTGCAGAATCTAAGCAGATAACACCGAAGTCCTGTACAGAGCTACTAATGTCGCTGTTGTACTTAGGCTTACGGAGACCGAAGATCTTGCCTACAGAGATACCAGACTGGTTGCCATAGTCGAAAGTGTCTTCGACCATCTCAGGCAGACCAATGTCAGCCAAAGCCAGAGCCTGAGCACCACAGAACAGAGCACGTCCACCAACTACGTTGGCGTCAGCACCCCACTTGTAGCCAGCTGCGCCAGCGTTAGATGAACTACCAGTAGTAGCACCAGAAGTGTTAAACACATGGCGGAACTCGTGGATCATCACGCCATCAACCATCAGGCTAGAAGAACCAGCGAACAAGCTGTTAGAAGCTCCACGTACGCCAGCGTTACGAACGTTGGCAATGAAGTCTGCGTCAAGCTTGAGGTCAGCCATTTGCTGAGGAGTAACAAACATGTGGAAAGTTTCCTGGTTACCAGCACCACGAATACCACGGATGTAGTTATCTTTAGCGTAAGCCTTCAGGTTAACGATGTGACGATACTTCAGAGTGTCACCAGCTACCAAAGCAGTAGTGTCACCAGTAAGAAGGTCGTTGCCATCAACGCGAAGGTGGCGAGCTGAAGTAGGGGCAGACACGTCTGACGCAAACTCAAGGTCAACCAACTCGTGGCCAGTAGTACCAGAAGTGGCACGCAGACCGCCGTTGTTCTTGTGAGTGTATGCAACACCAGACAATGACAAGAATGCCAACTGGTCGCAGCGGTCAGCCATTGCATAAGCAAGTGCGTCGCGAGACTGCTCACGGAAGTTAACAACTGTCTTCTGATCAGTCATGCGTCCCGCGATGCGGTTAGCAAAACGAAGCTGGTCAAGCTCAATGGTGATGTCAAACGCGCGGAGGGCTTCTTCGTTCCCTTCGAGAGTGTTGTCACCAGTGATACCGTCGCCAGTCATATCAGCGAGCAAAGTGATGTTTGCTTTTGTGCCTTTCTGGTTCTTAGTCAGCTCAGTTACTCGCTGAACCATTGCGTTAGAACCTGTACCAGCGAACTGGTTGATGAAAGATTGGTTGCGAGCAACTTTCCAGAAGTCGCGGCTCCACATTTGGAGCTGGTCACCAGTTAAGGTGCCGAAATTAGTTAAAGCCATGATGGCCTCCATTAAGTAGACAATATAATTTATGCGGCACACGCCGCCTCATCAGCCGACTTAAAGGAGCGGCTAATCCGTATTCCCGTATCGTGGGATAACGAACTAGCGCTTATTAACGAGGTGCGACCTCGACAGGTTTAACGCCTTGTGTAGGCGAATACGTTTTTTACGGCTACGGGCCGAACACATATCGTTGTGATGGACGTATGTAGAATATTAGTATAGCTAATATAACAATGCAACTACTATCTCATTCTGGGCTTATACCTTTTTCTAGGGTGGCAAGCCTTAACTTGAGATTATGTATGTCATCTAAGAGATCTTCGCTATTAGTTATTTGTTTATCAACAAGCCCCGCTGTGTATTCGATTAGCATATCTTGTCGCGCATCAGCAGGGAGCGCTCCCAATTCGCCTCTGGGCCATTTAATCCGAAACTCGGAGTTGGCCCCTATGTCCATCTGAGTTTTGTCTAAGGCATGCTCAAGGGTGTTTAACCGCTCTTGTATAGAGAAGTATGCCATTGTAGATATAGATGTGAATGCAATCATTGCAATGAGATTCCTCAGCGGGATTGTTACCGCTGTGTCTTCAGATAATTCGGCCATTTAGGTCACCTGTGACGTGATGTTTTCTTCGCAATCTTTTTGGGTTGCGAACTAAATTGTTTACCGGCCTTAGTATCTCGGCGCTTCTTTGCGCTAGTTTTTGCATACTCTTTCTTGCTCAAGGCTTCTCGGGCTTTTTTCGGTAAGTACCGCTCGCCGGTAGCTTTGCTACCCTGTGTGCTGTTCTTCCCGCTCTTAGTTCCCCATTTCTCTTTGGTCCACTTTGAGAGCGACTTCTGCGCCTTGGTCTTAGCACCGCTGTATTTACCTCCTGCTTTTTTGTAACGCTGCGTGGCTAGTTGTGCTTTGCGCGCGCTCCATTGGCCAGGTCTTCCGCCACTAGAGCCTGCTTTTACCGCTGAGACAATCCGTTTCCACAATGCTTCATTACTTCTAGCCATCAGATCACCACTTAACGCGATTTGCCCAATAGGCCGCGCTCATTTTGCCCTTGGATATGTTCTTTGCATGCCGTGCTTTGAAGCTCGCACGCTTCTTACGCATCTTGTCGCCTTCACCAGCCTTGGGTTTACCTGCAGTAGACGCGCCTTGCTCGCCAAATCGGATGGTTTTAATCTTGTCACCTTCTTTAGCCACCACAATGTGTGACTTTTTAGGGTGCGAGGGCGTCCTTTTAGGTTTGTTAAAGCCCGACACTCCTGCTCGGGCTAACCGTGGGTCTTTTTTGACTGGCATTTGTCACCTCGTTATAAAATATCGCCTCTTAGGCGCTTCAAAGTAGCCTCTGGTAGGGCGGCGAACTCATCTTCAGTCAACGTACTAAGGTCAACACCTTTTTCGCCGTGATTAGAGGAGCTTTCACCTGGCAATTCTGGTGGTTGTGAGTCTGCGACCCGCAGTTTCCTTGTGACCTGGGCTCTTTTTCGCGCAACTTCGTCAGTTTTCTGCGCTTGGCCAGCCAGACTTGGTGCACTTTCTTGCGTTTGGTCCAAATCATGGTCTTTTACAACGTACTTGACGGCTTTTGACAGGGCATCAACCGCTTCGTAGCCCTTCATCATGAATGCATCGCGCAATTCGACGACTTCGTTTGTAACATCTTCGTTGTAGGCTTCAGAATTACGGTCGAAAATGGGGTAAGCATCTTCCATCGCGTTCGCAGCCTGCTGAAGAGCAGTCATCTGGCGGTCTTGGGTGACCGTTTGGTTCATTTCTTGGCGCATTTCAAACTCAAGCTGCTCGCGCTCGGCTTTTCGGATCTCTCGACGAAGCGCTACCGCCTTATCGGTCTCTCCATCGAGCACCATGTTCTGGTATTCGACTTCTTTTGCGTCAAAATCGTAAGCATCAGGCGCTTCTGCCGATTTTTCGTTCGCTGCATTGATTTCATCGAGCTGTTTTTGGAGCGCTTTCTGCTTTGCTAGCACTTCATCGAGTCGAGCCTTGGGCACCATCGTTTTCTTCGCCGGTTTTTCGGCGACTACAGGCGCTTCTTCGGTTTCTTCTTCGGTTTCTGTTTCTTCTTCTGTACTTTGTTCATCTTCAGGAACAGTTTCCTCAGGTTCTTCAGTAACCGTCTCTTCTTCCTCGGCTTCTTCAGCCTCAGCCACTACTTCTTCTGTTTCCTCGGCCACTTCAGGCTCTGGCTCAGGGGTTTCAAAGCTTAAATCCAGGGCAGGGGCGTCCTCATCCTCTGGACGATCAGCTCCTGGCATGTAATCAAACGATATTTCTTTCTGCTCTACTGCTGTGTCTTCTTCATTACTCATATCAATGTCCTATTGCTGGTTGTTTTGAGTTCTAGATTGCTGCATAGCTGTCGTAGCTATCTTCGTCGCAGCGGATGTTTCACTTTGTCCTACTCGGATGTCGTTTGTTGCCGCTGAAAGCTCACGCCGCAGCTGTAACTGCTCCTGATTCATCTGAATCTTCGCCTGCAGCTCAGCCATTCGTACTTGCGGGCTAACTTCAGCCACTTCTTGTATCTTCGCAACGTTGACCGAGGTTTCTGACTGGAGCTTCTCGACTTCTGCTTGGAGCTTCATGGTCTCAAGCTGCAAGTTCTGCATCGCCAGCATCTGCTGTTGCTGCATGACCTGCGCCTTCTCTGGAGATGGAGGCTCTTGACCAGTCATTATGCGAATGCGCTTGGCCAACTCTTCCTTCTTGAGGAGATGGCTGTACCCAACAATCGCATCATCTGGGATAGCAACACCGGCTTGTCTGAGACTGAGTGCTTCAGCGAACTGCGTCTCATCGAAGCTGTCTCTGGCAGGTGCAGACGCAACAATCACGTCGTATTCACCAAGCGTCAGATTGTTGATGATGTCGCCCTCGGGAGTCTCCATGTTTAAGACCATAGGCTCGCGTGGCTGCATCGGATCTTCGTCGTTAGTCACCTGGATAACGCGCTGCTCGGTGTAGAAGGTTTGAATCAGGTTAAGAACCTTCTCTGCTAGGTACTGTCGACTCTTAGCCAGGTTGTCCAGTGGCACCTGGATCATAACCGCGCCACGGTTCTGCTTAGCCTGGATGGCAACGCCGGATACTTCCGCGCTGTCCGTACCCATCATTGAGTCGTTGATACCAGAAATAGTCTTAATGTTTAACGCTGCTTTCTGAGCGATTCGATCTAGACCTGTTGGTATCTGGTTTGGTTGGATTTTTGTCGGGGCTTGCGTACCTCGAGCGTACTCAAGGACGAGACCTGTCTCTGCACCGTGCTCCTCGAGGTCGTCAGCTGTCATGCCAACCAACGATCCACTCTCAACCATCCAGCCGCTGTTCGCGGTAGTGTTTACGATGTGGAGTTCCTGGCTCGCGATCTTGTTCAGCTGCTCCTGCGGAGACAGTAGGTTACGCACCACGCCGAAAGGTCTACCTCTTCGGAAGTAACAGAAGAAGGGGATAACGGTAAAGTCGTTATATGGGGACCAGTTATCGTGCAACACAACCTGATCACAGGTCACGGTCCAACGAACGCGGCGCACGACTCTTGATACCATCTCCATGTCGTACTTCTTCGCGAACTTCTTACACTTCGCTTCGCTCCACTGGGAGGGGCACTCTCTCTGATCACCCGTGTTCTTGTCTACGAAGAACGATGCGCGGACCAGCTTCTTGTGCTGCCGCTCAACGACGCGCAAAGACTTAACGTTGCGGTACTCCTCATCACCAGGAACACCGGCTCCGAAGTAGTCGTCGTTGTCGTCCGTATCACCGAATCGAGTCTCCTGATACTCCACAGAGTCAGGACCAAAACTCATGCCATTCTCGGCAACAAACAACAGGCGCTCCGCCTTGTCTGCGCCGTACAGCTCCTCGATCTCATCGAGGGTCATCCACTTAGACTCAAACACCTCGTTCCAAGTCTTAGGGTCTGCGTCTTTTGCATCGGGGTCGATGAGTATGTCTAACGGGTCTTTGGCCGTGATTCGGATCTCACCTTCAACGTGATCGCTGAAGTCCATGCGAACGTCAAAATATCCGCGACCATCCATAATCAAACCGTCAGAGAACACCTGCTGCTCAACCCAGTCCAGCTTATTGCTGTCGGATATCTGCATGTACAACTTAGTCAGCGTGTGCGCTACCTCTTCATCACCACCTCTTCGTGGTTTGAACTTAACGTCCGCGCGACGCGATGACTGCTCACCTAGAATGGTGTTAATAGTAGGAAGAATGGTGTTGATCGTTAGAGCAGGGCGACCTTCGTTCTCGAGTGCTGCTGCGTCGTCTTCATCCCACTGATCACCCTGGTAGTACTCGTCACATTTGAGTGCCATGTCTACGTAGTCTAGGTGGCCGTTGTCCCGAGCGCGCTCATATCGAGCCCACTGGGTCCGTGTAATTTCCTCTTCCTTTGCAGGGTCCATCTTCTTAGTCTTTAACATGTTATGCGCTCATAGGTGATTTCGTGCGTTCGCCTTTCAGTAATCCAGGCAACTTGTCGCGCCAGCTCGGTATGTATTCGACTTTTTCAACAAAGGTGCTGAACTCAGTCATCATCAAACCAATCCAAGCCAGGGCGTCTACCTGGTCGTCATGTACCCCGTTCGGGAAGCGCAATAACTCTGCTACCAGAGGGCCGGTAAATTCTTCATCTCTTGGCATGAATACCATGCCTTGCTGCATCCGACCCTGGATCGCTCTTGCACGGGCTTCTTTATCCCGTCGCCCCGTCTTGAGGTCTTTGAAGTACGCTTCGTAGAGCCCACGCTCACGAACACGTTTCTCGAGGAACGGCCCGAGGGCCATCTCGATGTGTCCTTTCTCTATACCTATGATCGACGGCTTCCAGAGCTCATACATATCTAGGATCTGTTCGACCAACTCGAAACCATCAAACCGGCCACGGACCATGTCCATCACGAACAGCTGATCGTACTCGTCAACACCTACAACGATGCCGACGGTGTAGTCGTTCCTGTCGTTCTTACCGATCGCCAAGTCCCATGCGCAGTAGAACTTCATGCGGTCCTCATCAATGTCCTCGTAATCGAAGTAATTGATCATTTCCCTGGTGAAGTACTCACCATCATCAGCAACGGGGTTCTGCTGGTACAGCGCTGACCAGTCTCGCGGGCCAACCGCTTTCTCTATCCGCGCAAGCGCGTCTTCGTCATATCGTTCGCGGTGCAGGGCTTCTCCCTGCTTGCGGAACTCTTCATCAACTTCGGCTCGTGCAGGGTAGTTAACAACTTCCCACTGTTCTCCGTTGTCCGCTGCTGCTTTAAGTAAGCGTCCCGCAAGATCATCGTCATGCCAACGGGTGAGAATAACGAGCACGCCACCACCAGGAGCGAGACGGGTGTACGCAGTCGACGTATACCAGTCCCAAGCTGAGTCACGAGCATTTGATGATTCAGCGTCGTCACGGTTCTTTACAGGATCATCGATAACAAGGATATGAGCCCCTTTACCAGTGATACCGCCACCCACACCAGCAGCAACATAACCGCCACCCACAGTGGTAAGCCAAGCCTCGGCTGACTGAGACTGCGGATCAAGGCGAGTTTTGAAAGCCGACTTAAACCCTTCTTCGCGTAGTAAGCCGCGAACTTTACGGCTGAAGCCCATAGCGAGCGAGCCCGAGTAAGAGCAGCTAATGAATTCGTGTTGAGGGTTTCGGCCCAGGTGCCACGCTGGGAATGCCACAGATGCAAGAGTGCTTTTACCATGCCGCGGAGGCATGAAGAGCATAAGTCGGGGAGACTTCTTTTCGGTAACATCTCTAGAGAACTCCTCCAGTCGTTTACAAATATCTTTGTGTACCCAGCCCGCTTGGTAATCTGGGTTAAACCGCTCCACGAAGGGGAGCAGCCTTTTACGAGTCAGGAACCGTAAGGCGAGCTCCGCGCGCGCTTTTTCTTCTAGTGTTTCTTCAGCTGCAGCGACGGGCTCGGGGGTCGCGGGTAGCGGTTCTTGCTCCGCGATGTCCGCTTTGCAATACACGCAGAGTCGATCATCTCCCGAGTACAGCGTCTCGGGATGCGACGCTTTGCAGCGTATGCATTCGACCTTCGTGACTTCAGTCATATTTTAGTAAGGCTTATAAACCTTTTTCTTCGCAGGTTTCGCAGCTGGCTTACGCTTAGGTGCCGCCTTTTTCTTTGGCTTCATCATCATAATTAATCACTCTTAGGTTCAAGGTAGTCGAGATCTTTACCCGCAATCTTCAACAGGTCTTCGTCGGTCATCCGCTCTAGCTGCTTGGTGCCGTTAATGTTGATATTTACTTGGGTGGCGTTGTCGGGTGCAGCCAAACCGTGCAGCTTCACCAGGGAATCGGTGGTGTTCTTCATCTCAGTGGCGTTTGCCGACGAGTTGTACGCTTCCATATACATCATGTGCGCGTGCTGATTGGTGAACTTCACTTCCTCACGCATTTCCTGGCGGAAATACTCGATTGCTTGCTGTACATCGGGGACTTTTGCGGCGGCGTAGGTTGCTTGCGGGGAAGAGTACCCCGCACCACGTCCCGCGGCAGCGATTGTCATACCCGAGCTAATGAGCGAGACCAGCTTTTCTTGCTGCATGGTTAGCGATCCACGGCTTATGCCCATGTACGGCATATGCGACTGGAATTCCGTGTGCTCACTGACTAGGTCAGTGGACGATGACTCCTGCTGGGGTGCTAGATCCATAAAACTCTTGGTCATTATCGAAATACACAAATGCAGGAGCGCCCTCGAACTCATCCGCTGACACTTCTGCGATCCACTGTTCGGCAAACTCCTTAGAGTTGCCTTGCGATACTATTATCGAAATAGCTTTATCGTAGTTATAGGCGAGAACCTCACGACCATTTCGGATCGTGGACCCTACAATCGCCTCATCTAACCCATCGATTGCTACTACTTCTATCTCATGCATGCGACATATTAGCGTGGCTAATAATTAATCACAAGAAAAATCGTGGATGGTCTTGACCCACCAGTAAAACATGTCCTCAGACAGGGCGTGCTTGAGGATGTTGACACGGAAACAGACCAATTGGATGTTTTCGGGGGTGTAATTTTTTTCGGGGGAGATGCGGTCTATGGAGGCGTTGTACTCCTTCTTACCGGAACCATCTTTATGGTGCGTTAAGTAGACGCCGGACAGGGCGCACTTACCTTCTTGCTTTTCCCAAAGCGCAATTAGGTCTTCAGGTGTTATCTCCCATAGAAGGTTTCTACTATTACCACTAGCGGGCCTGTTTGCAGATTTACTCTGTGAGTACAGGTTGCGTAGGTATTCTTCGTATGAGGCTGATAAAACCTTAGCGCGAGCTCGATTTTTACACGTCTTGCAAAGTTTGCGTCGTCCTTGAAATTTAGAAGCATCCAAATGCTTTT